>Ga0209302_10000161_pt1 | contig 42128 bp, 19 predicted proteins | sample ArcOceMetagenome_2_FD_187445 | JGI IMG/M metagenome (GOLD analysis project Ga0209302, IMG submission 187445) | Marine eukaryotic phytoplankton communities from Arctic Ocean - Arctic Ocean ARC135M Metagenome (SPAdes) (version 2) | ecosystem: Environmental > Aquatic > Marine > Oceanic | place...
CATCGCAGGCATGGACGCCCAAGCCACTACACCGTCGTTGGACATCGCCACACTCCGTCCATTTTGGATGCCCAACGGGGTGCCCAACGATGTCTGTCTCAATACCATGGCAGTGCTGACCGGAGGCAACATGGGGGGCAAGTCCACTCTCTGTCGTGCCATTGGTGGTGCGGCGCTCTTGGCCAAAACAGGTTTCATGGTTCCGGCCACCTCCGCCGTCGTTTCTCCTAATCTCAACGTGTTTTTGAATGTGGGCAGCGCCGATTGTGCCGAAAACAATTTGAGCGGGTTCGGTGCCGAATGTGTGGACATGATTGCCTTGTTGGAGATGACGAAGACTGGACAGACGCTGGCCATCTCCGACGAAATATTTAGTGGGACGTCGTGGAAGGCCGGCACTGGCATGACAGTGGCCTACTTTCAGGCATTGATGCGGACAAAGACCATTGGCATCTTTTCGACACACTTTGATGCGGTGTTGGAACATCCCAAGTTGAAAGAGTTGCACAAATTTAAAATGGCACATGTCAATAACGAATTTACTTACAAAATGCAGCCCGGGGTTTGTACGTTCCGGTACGCCACGACCACGGCACGACGGTTGGGGATGCCCGAAAGCATTTGTGCAGAGGCGGACCAAATCATTACAGAACTGTCAGGGAAAAAGCCACCGCCCATCGTCTCACGTTCGGTTGAGGAATTGACCAGTGGCTTTTTGGGGGAATCGCCACTGTTTGTCTTGGAAAAGGGACTTCAATGTCCACCGTTGGCGTCGTCGGTGGTGTACCTGTTGGAATGTCCGAGTGGATGGTACGTGGGAGAGACCGACAATTTGTCCCAACGGTTCAAGACACACTTTCAAAGTGACAAGCAACCCAGTCGAATGTTGGTGTGGGGGATGGACAACAAAAGTAGGGCCAGAAAAGTGGAGGCGGCATTGGGTACTTATCTACAGACACAGGGAGTGACCATGATCAGTGTCAACGACAACAACCACACACATTTTGGTGGACATTAGCTGTCAAGAATCAATAGTCCCATTTGGCGATTATGCAGTATAAATATACCCATGTTTAACAGTATTCCATAGTATGTCTTCTTCCATTTATTTAAATTGTATGTTGAAGTACCAACGCCTGCCAGATGGGACTAAAATGACCCGGAACCATGCCTATCGCGTTTTAGCGACGAGAAAACATTATTCTCAAATGGACGATGTGCAACACGAGTCACATTATGTGGCAGGTTCCCGCAAACACACACTCTATAAAGCCGAACAAGCTTTGAAAGTAGATTCGTGGATGTTTCATCATTCTTTTCTTGCGACCGAAGGTAAAAAATATAAAAAAGGTCGAAAAGGATCTAAGAAAGAAGATTGGCAGAGAAATTTTCACCAAGAACTTATCGACGCTCAAAAAGAGCTAATTGGCGCCAAGGAAGAAGTGAGTAAAGCGTCCGGTTGGTTATGGAATTCGTCCGGTCGTGACGAAATCGTTCAAAAAGTGACTGAACTCACTGAGAAAATCGAATTCTTAAAACAGAAAATCAAAACATCTACCGTGAGGAAATTCTCGAAAAAAAGATGGGTTCAAAAGCAAGTTACGGCCATGAAAAAGGCGGGCGGTATTAAAATAAGTCCGGATGGCAATGATTTTGTATTTGCAGACCAGGACAATGCTTTCGGAGGTAAGCCATACTTAATTTACGAGACAGACCTTGGTATAGCAGAGAAATACATGTTGTATTATTTGGAACAGAAAAGTATCGGAAAAGAGTTAGATGCCAGTACAGACAACATTACTGCTTCCGAACCCATTCTAAACGCTCTTCACGAAGTTACAGGCAAGTTGGCTGAGTTTGCCAATAAAGAAAGGGAAGACAAATTGTTTGAGTTGTACGAAGCAGTGCACACAATCGATTTAAATAAAGGTGACATGGCAAACAGCGAAGCTAGAAAAAGTAATAGTAATTCATTTCAACCAAGCGAAGCTAGAAAAAAAACAAAAAAACAAAATAGAAGATATTTAAAGAGGATTCGCGACGCCAGTGAAGAAGATTTGAGAGTGGTCCAGCATATCAATGATGTGACTACAAAACAGAGAGAGATTACTAAAACTGAATTCCCCGAACAATTGAAAAAGTCCCCAGGTTATGTTGCTTTCTTAGCCAGTGATATGATGGATACTGTCAGCCAATCACAAAAATTTTCTCAGAAAATACTCGAATATAAGAGTGTGATTACACAAAAGTTTAGTGATTCCTACGAAAATTCGGGTCCCGGAACATTCTGTGACAAATTTTTCAACCGTATATTGGGCGATGAAGAAATCTCGGAACGACCCGAAAAGTCAGACGTATTTGGTGCAAAAGAGGACCCTAGAAACCTTAAAAAAGTGTGTAATTGGGTGAACATTGTCGATTATACACCCACAGTAAACGAGCTTAATAAAGAGACAAAAGTCAAGGAAAGTGAATTGAAAGTACAACAAGAAGTCAAGGAAAGTGAATTGAAAGTACAACAAGAGGCGGAAGAAAAGTACAATGAAGAATATCCGGACGAATATAGTTCCGATTCTGAGAGTTCCGGTAGTGGTTATGATACTGATGACCAGACACCTCACTCAGATGTTGGAAATCTCGAAACCACGGGACACCAAGATAAGTGTTTGTATCTTTCTCATGGCATTTCTACCAATGCCCGGGATACCTTTTTAAACATGGGTTTCAAAGAAGATCGAATTTATAATTTGCCGTTTAAGGCAAGTACTGAAAACGAATCTAACTACAACCACGAACAGAAAAGACACTTTTGTTACGACAGTGTTGCGTTAAGCGATTATATCATCCAAAAAATTATGAAGTCTGTAGAACAAGAAGGACCCAACGCAGGAGAAGCCATATTTAAGAAAAAATCACAATGGGACGATAAGTGTAGAAGAGTTTTAAACTCGTACGAGTCCACAAAAGAATGGAATATGAAAGATGGCCCACGCAAAGTACGATTTACAGATTATGAATTTAGCGACCTCAGAGAATGGATGATGCTTCATGAGGAAACCATGCGGTCGTCGGTAAAAGTGCCAAACCCGGCATATACACAAGCAAACCTCGAAAAACTCAAAGAATATATGACACCAGATTTTCCGCCAAGTGTCATTGTCAATGCTCTGGATTATTTCAAAGGATACCATGACATTCTAGTTCAACTGGGTGGCGGTCTCCATTTGACAGAACAAATGAAAAAGGATTTTAAAGCAATTCGAGAAGGAAATTTTGTAAATCCTTTTGAAGGGTCTGGCGTTGACTTGCCGCAAAACAAATTAGCTGAAGAACAAGGATGGCACTCTTGGGCTTGGGGAAAAATTAAAAATCTTGGATACTCACTTTACAATGGTGTATTGACGGTGGGGCGGACCATTTTTGATACGATGAAAAAATATTTGTGGGCAATCCAGGCAGTGCATATGGCGGTATGTGCCGCAGGCTTTTTGTACGTTGTGTCGGCTTTATTCGCTTCTGGCGGTTTGCTGATAGGTGCAACAGCAGCTTTGAACTCACCAGTAATCCGAAAGGCGTTATCCCGCATGGTCGCTAGAACGATCAGGTCATCCATATTGACGAGTATACTGGATTCGGGCACTACTTTCTTTGCTGGTTTTGCTGACCTTTTGCACGACATAACCAGTGACACGCAAAAGACCAAGTTCCAATGGCTGTTGTCCGGGCCTGTTTGGGTAATGTCAAAGATTTTTGCTCTGGATTTCCAAGGGTTGTTTGATACCGGCTGTAAGGTTGTAAATTTGTTAGCGAAATGGACACCGGCCGCCATAATGGCTATGGTCAGCATTTGGATGATATTCAAGGCAGTAGAATTTACTTTCGATGTCGTTGGAGGCGGATTAATTGCTACCGGGAAATCCCCTTTTTGGGGGGGGCTTCTAAGATCAATAAACATTGGCCGAGCCGGTGCCACCTTCATTGAATGGATAGGTCCTGTCTATGTGAAAATTCATTATTTTTTTGTGGCGACCAAGGCAGTCGGGGATATGTGGCGGAATGCCGGAACATTTCTAAAGGGATTCTGGCACGGGGATATGAGTACGGTTGATGCAATTGTCATGTTCCAGTATGTTCCTCGGATGATTTGTAATTTTGGGTTTGGAATGAAGGGAACAAAATTCAACAAACATTGCAATAAAATTGCCACACTTCTAGAAAATTCCGCAATGACAATGCTTATTGCATCAACTGTGATGAACATATTCATGGACCTTTGCTATTTTACAGGAATAGGTAACAGCATTGGTATAACAAACGGTGGCAGCTGTTCGCGAATGCACAGGGATGCTACAAATACAATATCTAGAGTGGATCATGCCAAAAGATTAGCCAAACACGAGAATGAACTGGAGAGCGAACCAAATCCAAATTGGCAGACCGGTGAAAGTGAGAGGGCTAAAAAGAACAACCGTGAGATTACGAAAGATCGGTTGTTGGAACGTCTAGACGAAACAAACAAAAAAGACAATAATCCTGTGCATGATTATCTGTGGGGGCTAGGTGAAGCGATAGGTTTACCAGAGGCACAGAAATTGTTCGATGAGAGCAATGAACACGCTGCTTTTAAACAGTGGACGAAAAATTAAACAAAATAAATAATAATAAATAATAATAATAAATATGTTTTCAACAGGACAACACTATATAAGTCGAAAAATATGTATCAATTTAATAAATGTTTCAACAACGTGAACAACAGCAAAACAGAAATGACGTCAACGATTACAATGTAGAAATAAACGGTGTCAAGTATTATCCTGTCGATGGTGGTTTTTGGTTCGACGGCGAAGAGCATCAAGTATACAGAGATGCGTCTGGTAACGACTATTATGTGTACGAAGGTCAATTACATGGCATATATACGCTTCTCTCGCAAAAACAAATACGGACGGAAGATGAAAAACAAGGTGAGACCAAGCGACCAGAAAATGAAAAACAAGGTGAGACCAAGCGACCAGAAAAGGAAAAATATATTAACATTACAGTAACGAACTCAAAAGGAACTTTAACACCGGTCAAGGCCAGTCGTGATGCCACAGTCGACGAACTCATCAGATTGCTCACGTCGATTGCCAGAGACGCCAATGCGGAGGCTTCAAACGATGACATCAAGATTTTCCTGAAAGAAAATAAAAAGTTAATTGAAGTGAAACGTGGCACCAAATTATCCGATTACGCACAATTGAAAAAAAAGAGAGCACGTGTCTACCTAACACTGGAAACAGAAGCGGAAAAGGTTGCGAAGCAGGTCGCGAAGCAGGAGGCAGAATTAAGGCAGCAAGCGGAAAATGTCGCGAGGCAGGAGGCAGAATTAAGGCAGCAAGCGGAAAATCTCGCGAGGCAGGAGGCAGAATTAAGGCAGCAAGCGGAAAATGTCGCGAGGCAGGAGGCAGAATTAAATAAAAAACGTGAAAAACGTGAAAGAAGACTTGCGAAAAAACGTGAAAAAAAAAAGAAACGACAAAAAAAACAAAAAATAATGAACGGGTTGAAGAAAGACATACGATCACGTCACGCTGCGGACAAAGCCGCTGCCGACAAAGCCGCTGCCAACAAAGCCGCTGCCGACAAAACCGCTGCCGACAAAGCCGCTGCCGACAAAGCCGTAAGAAATGTTGAAGAAAGACTTGCACAAGCCGAAGAAAGACTTGCACAAGAAAGACAAGAAAGACAAAAAGCGGAAACCAAACACGAGACCGACAAAGAAACTGGAGACTTAATGCATGGCATCTATGGTTTGTTGTTGGGTGGTGGCGGTGGTGGAGGTAACAACTATTCGGATCAATACTCATCTGAAGACGAAGAGACATCCGATGATGAAGTTTACTATTACAGAACACCACCACCAAAAAAAACAAAAACAAAAACAAAAACAATCAGAAAACCACCACCAAAAAAAACAAAAACAATCAGAAAACCACCACCAACAAAAACAAAAACAAAAACAAAAACAAAAACAAACAACCTACAACGGCTACAAAAACAACTGGAGATTGGTATGAAAGACAGAGGTGGGTATGAAGGAAAAGCAAGAGGAAATTTGTACGAGCCATCGTTTAAACAATTTACAGTGTGATCAACAATCCAGCAGCGGTTGGGAAAGCAACCACTTTGGCACAGACTCAGATACATCAGTTTGTGTTAAAAACACGTTAAGTATAATTACATCATAAATTACAATGAATAAATATAAAAAAGTTATATCTATAAAATATTATTCTAATCTTGGCTTGTCTTTTTGTTTTTTTTCAACAGCAATTGCGGCGAGATGCCCATTGCCATCAGTTCCTGCATCAACAACTTGCCAGCGTAGGTCATTTTAACGGTGTGGATGTCTTTGCGTTTGCAAGAGACGCAGTGCAACTCCCCACAGTTGTCCGCAATGACGGTGCCGATCAGGCCGCAGTGTTCGCAGATGGTGGCGTTGTAGGAATCGGAGGACAACATCATCCGTTCGTGCAACACCGCCGATGCACCGGAAGCAACGCCGCAATCCCTTTCCATTTCGCCCCATCTCAGTCCGCCACCGTTGGCTCGACCGTCCACGGGTTGCCGAGTCAGTCCTACGATTTTCCCCTTGGCTCGGGCGTGTATTTTGTCCGAGACCATGTGCTTCAATTTTTGATAAAAAGTGGGCCCAATGAACACTCGACAGGTCAGGCGTTTGCCGGTGTACGGATGGTACATGACTTCCTTCCCGTCGTCGGCGTAGCCCGCCTTTTTCAGCATGGCGCAGATGGCCGAGACAGGTTCGTGCGAAAAGGCGGTGGCATCGACTCGCACCCCGGTCAGGGCCGCCAGTTTGGAGGACACGCATTCAAACACGTGTCCAATGGTCATTCGACTGGGAATGGCGTGGGGGTTCACGATCAAGTCTGGCACAATTCCCTCCTCTGTAAAGGGAAGGTCTTCCTGGCTGTACATCATGCCTATTGTGCCTTTTTGGCTGTAAGAAAGGTAAAAAGTGTTCAATTAAAAAGTGGTTCGTTCAAGTTAAAGAAGAACCAGCCTGGCAAACAACAAACTTACCCGTGTCGTGACGAATTCCCTGTCCAGCAGGGTGGAGAGTACATGTCTTCTTTGTAGAAGAATAAATGGGTCTTTGGAACTTCAATGCACCCTACTTGACCCGTGTAGCGAACGTACTCCTCTGTTTGGCGAGTTTGTTGATGAACGTGACCATGATTCACCTGCGGGTTGTTTTTATTCTTTACAATTCGAACCGCAAGCGCGTCGTAATTTGAGGTGATTTTTCTACCATTAATAAATGACTCATGCCCAGCTTCACGACCTTTGTATAGTTTAATAGTGCCAGACCACCCACAGTGAAGCGCCAGACGTTGCACATCTTCTGCGAGCTGCTTGCTAGAGGTGTAGTACCCTGCCGAACCATTTTTGTTGTAAGAACCGTCGCCTTGTAATAGCGCATTCAACAGTATGACGGATTGCCGTTGGGACAACTCCCACACGAACTGTGGAAGGTACTTCTTCGCGGCACCAACCGACAATACCTTGAAGTAATCCACCAATTGTTTGTATCTATTTCCAATTAAAACACGGTCGGGTCTTATGTTGTAATGGACGCCCAGTTCATCCAGAGCGCAAACCATAAATTCCTTTTTTCTAATCTTTTTCATACAAATCGAAATTCTTCGATGCTTTTCCCCAGTGTCCACATACCCATCGGAAATAAAAGCACCTAAAAGCATTAAAAATGCATCCATCTTGTATTGGATGCCGCCAAGTTGGATGAAATCTTGGTCCAAGCGGTCGTTTGTGGCATCCTTTTTGTGTCGTACTCTCTTACCAAATGCATCTTTTGCCTCGACAAACTCAAATTCTTTTCTGTCTCTTTTTTGAACATAAAGTTTGTGATTTTTGGTGCAAATGATTTTCACCTGCTGAGCGTCCAGGTGGTAGAGTTCTTCGTCGTGGCAATCAAAGATGTACTTGTTCGTGGGATGGACGTAATCCAGGTACTGACCGTCTCGAAGTGTCGCAACTTTGTGCTGCAGCGTGATATCTCTCAATTGCACCCATCCATTGCTCGTCATCACGTAGCTGTCCAGGTTCACGCAAAATTTGTCGCCCACTTGCGGTATCCGCTGCTCTCGGATGCGTGTTTTGGCCGTTTGTCCCCCCGCTGTATTTTGGAACAGAATGGTTTTGTCGACCACTCCACTGGACTTTTTGTTTTTGACAATGTGAGGATGTTTTTTGCCGTCGGTCACGTTGCAGAAAATGGCTCCTCCCTTTTCAATGTGGGTGTTGGGACAAGTCAGGCCGTCCACGTCCAACCCTTTGGTGACGTCGCCGTAGGTCTCCTGCTTTTTAAACTCTGAACCAGGGGCTTGCCGCGAAGAGGCGTTCGATTGAGTATAAGTTCGGTAGGTCGTCGACCGCCCCAGTCCTCGCTCGATGGCAGAACGGTTGAACAGCAGGGAATCTTCCTGATTGTAGCCCCCGAAACACATGATGGCCACGATTGCATTCATCCCCGCGGGCAGTTCGTCACCCTTTAAGGCTTTCGCCACTCGAGTCGTGACCAATGGCTTTTGCGGGTAGTGCATGATGTGACCGTTGGTATCGAATCGTTTGGCAAAGTTGGTGGCGTAGACCCCCATGGCCTGCTTGCCCATCGCGCATTGGTACACGTTGCGAGGGGATTGGTTGTGGTCGGGGTACGGAATAGTGGAGGCCAACGTCCCTAAAATTAAAGCGGGGTCCAATTCGCAATGAGTGTGGTCCATTTCCAACTCTTCGGGTCGCAATGCGATTAGCGCCGTTTGGGCTTCGTAAATGGACAAATTTTCGACGACCCCCAACGAGAACAGGTCGTCCCACCGCAGACGATTGGCTTTCAAATCACACACTTGTTCGGGAGTGATAAGGATGTGTCCCTCTTTGACGACAAAGACTGGCCGTGACACTCGACCCGAATCGGTCCAGATGTGCAGATGTTGCCCGTCCATTGCGATGCAAGTGTCCGAGGGGATGGTGCGCGACCTTCTTTCTCGTCGTAGCACTTGGGCCAGTTGGGACGAATCGGTGACTCGGCCCAGGGGAGCACCGTTGTGAAAGACGATGTGGCAACCGTCCGAGGTCAGATGTGACGACACATATTTCATCAGTGTTTCGGTGTCGCACTGGGTCGTGATGTAGGTCGACAGTGCCAACTGTTTGACCAGACCGCACGGGCCACCTTCTGGAGTTTCCGACGGACAGGTATACCCCCAAGCATTGCCGTACAGCAGCCGAGGGGCAATGATCTTTTGTTGCGAGTCAATGCCGGTATCCACCCTTCGCAGTTGAGAAATGCACGAAATGAAGGTGTTGCGATTCAACAGTTGGGACACCCCCACTCGACCGGCAAAGGAGGACGATTTAATTTTCCAGTTCCCCGTGGCCAGTGCGTACTTGATGCCGTCGGTAATGTGGTGCGGTTGCACCAACCGATTGGGCCGCAATTTCTTGTTCTTGTTCAACAGGACCACCGCCATTTTGCGAATGGTGCTCAGCATTTGGTAAAACAGATGCACAAACATTGTGCCCAGCATGGCCCCAGCAGTGTCGAGTCTTTTGGCATTCACGTGGTCTCGATCATGAAACGGTTTTTTTCCATGTAGACAGTCCAAGTAGGTGGACCACTGCAGCCCCAACTGCATGCATTTCATGTTGGCCGGCATGTTGGGGTAGACTTTGCGCTCCAACAACTGGGTCGGGTCTTCGCAAAAGTCCGACAACCATTTCAACGCGGCTTCTTGGGTGGTGGCGACCGAGGCGTCTTCCACCGATTGGTGAGCGTCCTCCGTGTCAATGTACAGTTGCCACTCGTCCTGACCGCCCAACGCGCGCCACAAAATCAGAATGGGAATCTCCGTCTCGATGCCGGACAAAGTCACCCGAAACGGCGAATTGCCAAATTTTCGGACAATGATCCGCATGGTCGAGACGCGATGGGCTATGGAGTCGTACTCGGCATGGTACACGCAATCTTTGGCCGAAAAACAAAAGATAATGTTGGGCGAAATCCGTTCCTGCACCACCAACGTTTTTTCGCGACCGTTGACAATGAAATAGCCACCCGGGTCGTGGGGGCACTCACCGTTTTTGTAATCGTCGCCGTTTTGGAGGGTACAGAGAGAGGACCGCACCATGACCGGCATTCTGGCAAAAAAGACATCCTTGTACACCTGGCTCCCGCCCGGAAAGGTGTGGCGGACATTCACGTACATGGGGGCCGAGTACATCAAGTCTCGATTTCGCGCTTCCATCGGGGTGCAGCGGCGAATGTCCCCGTTCTTTTCAATGCAGGAGGGCACTCCGAAACGAGGCGACTCGATTTTGATGACGTGGGCCTCGACGCTGCTGTCAAAACACTCGAGGGAGGCTTTGACGACGACGGGGCGATGGTCGCGAATGGTTTCGGGGATGATGCGCGACACAAAGTCGTCGTACGAATAGAGGGCTTGTCGGGTCAGGGACACGTCTCGGAAGAGGGCGTTCACAACATCCTGCTGCATGGTCTTGGGTACTTGCATCTTGGGTGGAGACTCTATTGAATAACATAATTTAAAATCATATATGTGTTAATTATTATTGTTTATTAGTTAACGGTCTACTGGTCTATGGACACCAAGTGCCTTTAAAATCTCAGAAATACGCAAGCATCGCAAACGTTCAAGGAATGCATCAGACTCCAAACCATCGTGCCACTCGCCTAGCATTGAAAGCAGCAGTCGACCGGTTTCTTTTATTCTTGTTTCTATACGTAACTTTGTTTCTTCTGACATACATTTCATTTTTTTTTTGGTCCCAGTCATAGCCTGCCAGAATAAAGACCAAACCACGGGCTTTATTGTCCATTCTAACCCCATTAAATCATGTTTCCGCTCCCCTGTCTCATCGACAGACACTACTTTCTGAAGTTTTTCCGACCAAACGATATTTTTGAAATGTGTGTCAGAAATATTAAAAACCGCACGAAACAAGAGGATACGAATAGTGTCGTCAAGACCACTGTCGTCTAATTTTGCTTGGTATGTTTTCAACATTGGTGCACCGGTGGAGTCTTTGATCAATAGTCCATCCTTTTCTTGATACCCATTGCCTCTACCAAAATCGTCACCAATTAACCACTGCCCGTGACGTCTTAAATGCATCGGTACCAAATCAAACGTTTCTTTGAGAGCATCGATTCGTAATTGAAAAGTTGATTTTGCCTTAGCAGCGGCTTCACTTGGGTATTTTTTAAGAAAAACAGGTTTCCCATTACAGTACCCGACATACGGAATAGGTTTTCGTTGACTGCCTGCTACTTTTTGAATTTGTATCAGGTTTGTGATAACGTCGTCCTTTTTGGTTTCGCCCTCCAACTCTTCGGACTCTTCATCTGATACGAAATAAGTATGTTGTGTTTTTTTTGGCTCAGTGACTGAAAAGTTGTGCTGAGCTCCGCCTGTCAATTGTTTGTTCAATGCATCAAGACTGACGAATGTATGCCACCATCGGAGACCATAGCCCTTCAACTGAAATTCTTGTTTTAGTACATTAAAGTTAGGATGTCCATTGCGTTGACATGAAATGGATGGGCCGTTTGGTCTATTCGTCCGACCAGCAACTTCAACAGAATCGAAATATTCCTTCGTGTCTTTCTTCAGGTCACTGGAATTAGTAAGAGGCTGTTTTGTAGTCCACTTTAACAGTTCCTTACCATTGTGTTCAAATATGTGAGTACTCAGAGTTTCTGGTACTGGGGCAGGTTGGTTCAACTTTGGTACACCTTTACCAGTACAGCTTCGCTTTGTTCTTCCGCTTGCTAGACAATGTACTTTCGGTTTGTCCTGACTATACAAACTATCGACGTCTACCATCCGATATATGTCTCTGTATTTTACAATAGGTAAGAATGGGTTCCAACTTTCTCCATTGTTTCTGGAACAAGTACCACCGGCCCATTTACGGTGTCTGATGGACGTAAGTGTTTCAACACGTAATCCACGCTGAAACAAAACCATGTTCATTAACACATCTTCGCCTGCCTGATAACCAGGGTGAAGTGGTGACGCAATATGGTGTTTGGTCGGGAGTCCATTATTGAGTTGGCTTGTTATTTTAGACACATCAAGCATCCACACTTGATTGGGCAATTTGCCAGGTACAGAGTATCTGTTGATAAATTCTGAACAATGAACCCCCGTTGGGTCACGTTGTTTAGTATCGGAAGCTATAAGCGCTGCTCCTGTAATGTCCATCGTTTCTGACATGACATGAAATGTGGTGCTCCATGTAATTGGAAAACGTTGATTGTCTTTATCTATCAGTTTAAAACCGGCACGGTCTATGATGCCATCTCTGTCCATGCCAGAATGGTAAATCCCTGGTTTGTCTAACGAAACAATTGAATTGTGTTCAAACCCGTGAACACCATCGTCCATCAACACCATACGTTCACACCCCAGATTTTTTGCCATTAAGAAGGCGAAGTTTTTGGCATCACCGACACAGAAAGGGTTTTTCATCAACCCTTTCTGTTCACGGTCAATAGCTACAAAATATGTATTGGCATTGTAGTAATTGTCGTAGTACCACTTTAACTCTGTGTGACGGACAACAATGACCACTGCATACTTGTCACACTGGCCCATCTGATTGGCGTGTGTTAAATTTAAACAGTGATATTTTTCTTGGTTACCATTTTGTTTGCGTATGCTCGGTATCCAAACAGATGGCAGGTCGAGGTCGTTTAAATTCACACTCGACAAACGCTTGTCTTGTTTACATTTTATTTCTACTGTCTTGCTGCCGTACTTTGCTTTTATGACGACAGAATCGAATGCATCGACGCATTGCAATGGAGGTGCTTCCATTTTGGTTTTATTCAATCGTGTACGAGCACGATTTTTCCACGAAAAGCAAACACCAGATTTACATTTGGATTTTTTTGAACTCGAACAGACATCGTCGTCTTCTTCACTCTTTGAAAATTCAACATTTGAAAACACGTGGTATGTATCATTGAATGATTGCACATCGCTGTGTTGTACAAGACTTTTTTTTTGCCATGATTCACTTGTGTTTAATGTCTCATCACGTGACACTAGGTCTGTTCTGTCCAATTTTTTTTCTATGTTAATCAATATTGCATGTTCGGTACGAGCGTTGACAATGGGTTGTGTTGCCAGTGTTTCAATGAGTTCGGGTTCAGAAACAATAAATTCAGTCAGACATGCCGCTCGCCACAAACGTGGTGCCTTTGTCGCACGCAGTGTGTCATTAATAATTTCTTTTGTAATATACTCAACAGACGGATGTTCTCTCAGTTCGTTAGAAATAACTTGAACCGACTCTCTGAATTGACAAATGGAACCACTGTTCTGTTTGTTTTGCTTCTTCTTTTTCGGTTCTGTCTGCAAAAAATCGTGGTGATCGGATGCAAAAGTGTGGTACATATTTTCAAACAAAATGGCGCGCTTTATACTCTCAAAGTACGAGTGTGGTACAAATGTTCTACAACATTAACGGAGTCCAATGTCCTCAAATGTCTTGGGTTTCGCTCGCTTTCTCACTCGTCCGCCTTTGCGTGGTACTGCAGCACTGACCTTTTTCTTTTTCTTTGTACTGGCTTTTTTCTTTTTTGTTGTACTCACTTTGTTCCCTGTTTGTTGTTTGTATGTTTTCCCTTTTGTTCCACCAATGTTTAGCAGTACATTTTGTGTCCTTTTTCGCATTGACCTTTTCCGAGGGGACAGGTCAACATGGACTTTATCTTGGGCAGGGTCTGCAGGAATTGTCTTTGACGAAGATGGCCTTTTGTATGTCGCGTACTCCTCATCGTACCAAGACGTCCAATGAACAGTATTTTTTGACACACTTTTAAATGCACATCCTTTGGTTTCGTCGCATATATTGTTTTCCAAATTATCATCAATGTTGGGGTTAATGTTGGCCTCAACCATGAAAGCCATAATAATATTTCTAATTTGAGTCCAGCGTTTCCGTCGATAATTTTGCAGCCACTGTACTCGGTCGCTAACGAACATTTCGACCGAACAATCATACCAGTACGAATTGATCTTGGAGTCTGGTCCTACGCCAGTAGGATAGAGTTTATCCGTTATTTTGTTAGCACCTTTCTTCCGCACCGTCCATTCACGACCATCTTCTGTCCGATTTTTGACGATACCACTTACCTGTCCTTTGGTATCTATGGTGAAAAAATCATGGGGATTTTTACTCGACATGTTTGGCGACCCACCATGGTCGGCAAGCCAGCAATCAAACAAGCCGTAATGCGCAATTTGATTAATATTTATAATATTTGCCGCACTGTCTAAATTGTAAAGCTGAACATCGAATAAGTCGGCCATTTCTACTGTTTCAAACCCAAAGGGAGTCAAATAGTCCGGGTTATCGTCACCACGGTTGCTTTTGCTGCCGAAAAGTACGGCTCTATTTTTTTTTTCAAGTTTGGCCAATGTTTCTTTAATTTTTTGGGGATTCATTTCACCCACTTGTAAAAAAGAACCGGAATTGCGGCGGTACTCCACATGTTTTGTAGACTCGTTTTTGCGCACTTTCATTTGTGTGTAATTGGTCAAGTATTGTACCCATTTCATAGTACCAGATTCAACAAGATGTGCTTGCTGTGTGCAGTTCAAGTAATTATCAGAGTTGTACGTATCCCATGCGTAATAGTGACCGAATTTCCAGCCCAATGCTTCGTTGGGGTCATCCTCGTCCGGAGATTCTATCATCGGATATGGTGGTACGGGTGAGAAAAAATCAGGCTTGACGTTGCGACCGTATTTTTTGAGCGGTGGTATTGCATTTGGATGAGCAAAATCTTCTTTGCTCATCCATTTTCTAAACTGTCGCGGAAAATTACTGTTTTCCGCGAAAGAAGCACGCTTGAGCTTAATTTGCAGTGCTCGTGGAGCCGCATTTCCATTTTTACTGTACGACACTTTGTCGTGAAATTGCGTGATGTAGGCTCTTCTATTTGCACAAAGCTGTTTTTGTTCATTGACCCCGTTGCAGTGTTTCAACGATGAATACAGTACGGATGGGTCGTATTTGTTAAGAATGTCTTTGAGTGTTTGGATGTAGACAGTATCGCCACCAAAACGTCGCATGTCATTTGTATCTCGGCGAAGTACATCCACCATACATGTTCTTGCATTATCCAGCCAATTTTTGTCGCTATGTTGTCGACCTTTAATTTCTCCTTTGAACATATAGTCGGGGCCCGAAAAATTGTGGTACGATTTTTTTTTAAACTGGTGGTAGGATGACATTTTTTGTTGAAACATAAACTACGCGCTTTATACCATTATTTTGCTGTTACGTAGCACATTCTACACACTGGTTTGTACCTCGATTCGACCGACACTTTGGCCGTTTCATCACTCACACGTTTGGTAAAGGCGGCCCGACCCTCGCATTCGCCACATTGGGCCCGCAACCACTCCACTTGGTCGGCCATTGGTACCAGGTCCAACATTTCGCCAAATGGTCGTCGCAAGTAATCTCCGTTGAGCCCCGCCACGACGACGTGCAGACCGTTGTGTTCGACCATGTGCATCACCAATGCCTTGAGATTTGAGAAAAACTGTCCCTCGTCGATGGCAACCACGTCGTAGCCCATGGTGCACAACCCGTCCAGGGTAGCTGTCTTCACCGCCGCACAGCGTTGGCCGTCGTGCGTCCGCACCGCGGGTCCCTCCACCCTGGAATCGTTCTCGTGATTGACCACCAAACATTTCAGGCCCAACTGTCGCAATTCTTGGACTTGTTTGATCAAAGCGGTCGTCTTACCACTGTACATTGAACCCATAATCAGAGTCAACGACATTGGACATGTTGACAAAATATCCAAACTAAATAGTTCATTCTGTTGGGGGAGGATTTGTCCAAAACCTTTGTTCGGAACTACACAAAGACTGAGTAAAAGTCGGCCCGCACTTCGACATCCGGCTCGGAACGGGCCCGAACGGGCAGCTCTATTAAATTTCGAACACGCCTCATAAGCTTTAATGCCCAACCCGACCCCCTCTGGACATTCTACCCCACAGACACATATGCGGTAATTATTACATATGATTCTTAAATACAAATTTCATAATAGGAGATGTTGTGTGTTTTTTTAGAATAGCCCTGAAACATTTTTTAGAATAGCCCTGAAACATTTCAACAAAACCACAATACTTAAGGCACGCTAGAATACAAAACATGTCCGAGGTAGACGACAAAACTGTACGCTTAGTTGTCCATGTAGTGAATCAACTTAAAGAAGAGGGAAAATGGAAAAGGATGACCAATGGGAGATGGCGGGAGGTCGCAAAAAGTGTTGACATGTTAGGTGTTCATGGACTAAGTGCGGACGAATGCAAAAAAATATACGGCAAACACACCAAAAATAGCAAAACAAAAGCAAGCAAACTAAAAGCCGCCCCTGCTGCCGACGGCCTTCCAAGAACATCAACAACGAACACCTCCAGTAACCAAATTTTCTCGGACACCGACGACGACGACGACGACGACGACAATTCGTCGCAGCTGCTGCTCGCTGTCGCTGCCAGAAATGCAAAAGAAGTCGAAAGACTTCTCCAAGTAAAGGACATTGACGTCAATGTACGCAACGAAGATGGCTGGTCGCCACTGTTATGGGCGTGTTCGAAAAAAGACCTGCGCATCGTCAAATTGTTGTTGGCAGTACCTAACATCGACGTCAATCTAAGCTGTCCGTCCGACGGAACAACGCCGCTACATGTCGCGTGCAAAAGTGATTCGGGAATCGTGGAACAGTTACTCCGGAATGAACACATCAATGTCAATCTCCTCACCACTAAAGGGCTCACGGCACTGTACGTTGCGTGCGAGTACGGAGTCCCCTCCAACGTCCAGCACTTGGTCGAAGCAGCGGGCATTTTAGTCAATCAAACTCAAAGCGCAAAAGGGTGGACACCACTAATGGCTGCGTGTGAAAAGGGTGACAAAAATGCGCAGTCGGACCATTTGTCGTGTATCGAAATATTGCTCGGTGCGCCGGGCATTGATGTCAATCAACCATTGACTAGCGGAGCAACCGCGCTGTACATCGCGTGTCTTCGTAAACACTTGGAGGCCATCCATTTATTGCTTCTTGCCCCGAATATCGACATCAACAAAGCGAAGAAAAATGGAAAAACACCACTCTTCGTGGCGTGTTACAAGGGAAACTCCGGGGCCGTCAAGGCCTTGCTCCAGTATACCTTGTTTCTTGACGTCAATAAAGCAACGAAAGACGGAGAAACGCCGCTGTACATCGCGTGCAAGAAGGGTAACTGGGACATCGTCGTTTTATTGTTAATGTTTGACGAAATTCAAGTGGATGAAGCTGCATGGGCAATAATCATCAATGTCATGCAATATCCAGTGACACGCCAGAACGAGATAGCAAACATCATTGAAAACAAATTGGACGAGGACGAGGACGAAAACTTGAAAATGTTGCTGGTTTTCGGACCATACAACCGCAGCTTTTTCTATAAAGCATGCAACCAGAATCTGCCGAAAATAGTCACTGCGCTCTCGGCCAGAGAAGATGTCAATGTCAATCAACCGTTCGACAGACCACATGGCACGGGCACTACTCCACTGACCGAAGCAATTCCTTCCTTGGAGCTCGTCCGCATTCTGCTAAAATGCAAAGGCATCAATGTCAATCAAGAAGATAGTCTTGGATGGACACCGTTAATCAAAGCCTGTATGGCGAACTCTATTGACATCGTACAAGAGCTGCTACAGACCAGAGACATTCAAGTTAACTTGAAATCGACTGACTCGGGAGACACGGCACTGCACTATGCGTGTGGTGCTCATCAGGCTTCGACGGAAATAGTCTCAATGCTGTTGAAACAACGAGAGATAAAGGTCAATGAACCGAGCGACCAAGGAGGGAAAACGCCATTAATAATGGCGATAATGTCAGGTCAGCTCGATAAAGTCAAGCTACTTATGGAAAGGCGCGATATCGACATGTCTGAAACAAGGGATGACCACACATTGAGAATGAAAACACCACTGTTTTGGGCCTTTGACGCTGTCGATGAGTATGGAATGCAAAGTCCCCGGAATTTCGAGCTTTTGAATTTTATGATGGGGATGATAAAAAAATATCCGAGATTAATGTCCGATTTGCCGTACTTTTTGAACAGATCCATCCTAAAGTTTTGCTCCGCAAACGGAGATATGATGAACTATATTGATTCGAATTTCTATGCTCTTGCCAAGAGCATCCTTGGATATCACATTGGCCTCAATTACTATTCGGAACAAGAAACACCGTTAACTGCTGTGTGCAAACATGTAAATGTGGACATTGCAATGCCCAGTCACATGAAAAGAGGCGCTGAGTTCGTTGCCCTCTTGCTTTCAAATTCTAATGTCGACATCAACAAAAAAACTGAGGTAGACCCGGAGTCTGCGTTACACATAGCTTGCCGACGCGGCCTGTTGCCAATTGTCAAAATTCTGGTGGCTCGACAAGATGTGAAAGTCAATGACCCCAATGTCTGGGGAGCAACCGCGTTGTATGTAGCTTGTGACAGGGATTTCTTACCATTTGATTTTACGAAAGCGGGCCTGGAAATTGTCCAATCTTTATTAACTCGTACAGACATCCTCATCAACAAGTCCGTGGAGCTAACGCCTGCCAACGACGTCAAATCGTCCTGGACACCGTTGCACGAGGCTTGCTCTAACCCACGGAAATTAAATTTGGTTAAATTACTACTGTTGGACAGCAGGATTGACGTCGATATAAGAACGTCGACTGGAAACACGGCTCTGCACATGGCTGTCTTGTGCAATAGTTATGACATCGTCCGGGTTCTCATCGGCTATTTTGAGGACAATAACTCTCATAAAAAGAGAGGCCGAATAAACCAAGCAAACAATACAGGACACAATGCGATAGACTTGGCTGTTCAAAAGGACTTTACTAATATCGGTGTACTTCTTGCGGAAAACGGAGGAGTGCAAAGTCTACCACAGGCCATGCAACAACAACTTAAAAAACGAGCCATTACGGCCAGTGCCATCGGCAATACCATTAGGAGGAAAGTTCAAAGACCGGTCGATGCGGACGGGCGAATTGCAACCAAAATCGTCAGCATGTTAGGCAACAGCTCTCGAAAAAGATCCACACTCATATTTTAATTATGGGAGTAAGAAAAGACGATTCCGTTGGGAGAGGGATGACTGAGTTGAGGATGTAAATAAATGTAGTTGTGATGTAAATAAATGTAGTTGTGACCGGTCCTAAAACCTTTGTTCGGAACTACACAAAGACAGAGTAAAAGTCGGCCCGCACTTCGACATCCGGCTCTGAACGGGCCCGAACGGGCAGCTCTATTCTTCGATTTGTGGTCGTCAAATCTGGCCAGGAACGAGACCTCCGAATCGTGTACTGAAGTGCAGGGACTCCATCTATTTTGTGTTTCGTCCACTTACGACAACTAAATAGGAATATTCCAATCAACAGCGGGACTATCCACAATGCATGGAGTGCGTACAGTGATGAATAGTCACAGTGACAAAATTGGTTCGTCTTGTCCATGGAAGAATTGGTGTAGTTGACCTCAGTTGCATGGTTGTTGTTTGACGTCTCGGCAGACTCGAGAGGGGACGCGACGGGGTCGGATACTGCTGGCGACGGACTGGGTTCAGATGCTTGGTACAGCGTTGTCCAACCAATCGAGGACGATGGCGTCGCACTTGTCGAGGACGATGGCGCCGCACTTGTCGAGGACGATGGCGCCGCACTTGTCGAGGACGATGGCGCCGCACTTGTCGAGGACGATGGCACCGCACTTGTCGAGGACGATGGTGTCGATGAGAACCATGTTGTCGCATTTGCGGCGGTTGACTTGTTTAGTGTTGAGGAGGGACTGTGTACTGCAAATGAACCTCCACGCAGCAGTGTCCAACTCGACGAGGACGGGGACTCACTGGATACATTGGACCTATGGTACGCGACACTGGGCGACGGAATGGGACTGGCTGACGGAGACGTGTGCAACAAAGGCTGCTTGTCATGAGGGCAAGTCCACAACGAAATGTTATGAATCACAATTAGTCGAGTACACATACAAAGTAGTAATTATTTTATTAGACAATGAACTGTTCATATATGATGTACTTATTTTCTATAAGAAATTCAGCTTAATTTTCTTGTTGGTCACCTCCATTACTTGTTTTTTTTTGCATATGCAGAAACAATAACCGCTAAAGGCGACAATTAGTAGAAGAAAGCCAGTGGTCGGCACAAACATCCGCATGACTTTACTGTGATCGTGTTTGAGCGAGGCTCTCAATTGCAACACACTGTCACATTTATTGGTTCCTCCACAGATTCCACATCTGTCTCTGTATTGGCCAGGCGGACAACATTTTCCGCCACACACCCCGCATCCGTCCAATACATTTCCATGGCAATCGCAAGTGTTCTCCGACGGTAACCCGGTACAACTTTTGGTTTGGACCGGGGTACATTTTGTACCGGCGTGCTTGGATTCTACATGAACTGAACACTGTTTGGTCTTGTAGCCCTGTTCTCCACACTGCACTGTGACCCCTTGAGTGTTAAGACACTCAGACCAGGGGACATTGCACTCCTCTTGGCAGTCCACATCACACTGATCACTTTCACAGTCTTCGTAGTAAGGATTGTCTGTACATTCCTCTCCGCCATTCAACGCTGGCACCAACTGTTTCCACCAAATTGCGCGAGTGCCCTTCATTATACCATTGACACAGGTCTTGTTTGTGACCACGCATACCGTCGTGTTCAGCACTGTTTCTTTGACACAATTTTGCTGCAGGTCGAACAGAATATTGTTGTACGAGACTGAAAAGTCATGTACAACGATTGGCACTTGGAAAGCGGTATAGTACAGTGTACCATCGTCATTGTAAATTTTCCGGAGTGTCGAGTTGTCGGTCAGATTAAACTCCCCCAGTACTGTGACGGGGACGATACCCACCGGTTCGAAACGAACACAATAGTTGCTTTTTAAAACGACTTTGTTCATTGTTGGTCCTTTTTTGTGTTCAAAAACAGTGTTAGTTTCATTGTCAATGTATGTGTAAAACGTGCTCTCTTTGCCTGAACACAGTTCGACGCTATGAACCAAGGACCTGCTGTCATAGTGGCAATCTTCTGGATTCATGCACCCCAGACATGTGTTGCCATCGTCCTGGCGACACACAGAACAGACCCGGTCACTGATGTACATGTTAATATCCGTCGACAGTACTGGGTTCGTTATTGCGTACTGGGAACTGTTGCAGCTCGTCAAGCCCGAACAACGACGGTCACTGACGCTGGTTTGGTTTGTCGAAATGTATTCGTACCGAGAACAGACGGAGAGGTCGGAGCAAATTCGGTCTGATGTATTGGTGCCTCCATTCGATTCAAACTGTGATAGTGGATCACAAACGGTTGTATTTTTACAAATTCTGTCTTGTGACGTACTTGGTTGCTGTGACTCGTATTCCAACAAACTGCAGGGTTTGGAGATGTTGACACAAATTCTATCTTGTGTTGTGCTGGGTTGTTGGCGAAGCCATTGGGTATTGGGGTCACACGGCGGAGAGATGACCTCACACTCACGGTCAGAGGTGGTACTGGGGGGGACAGATTCGTACTGTATGTCGTAATCACACACGGACAATGCAGCACAAATACAGTCAGAGGTAGAGTTGGATGGAGAAACTTCCCACTGGGTGGTGACATCGCAAAAGCCAATGTCTTTACATTGGCGGTCACTGTGATTAGTGTTGGGAACAGATTCGTACTGTGTATTGCCGTCGCATATTGACAATGCAGCACAAACACGGTCGGACGTTGAGGTGTCAATAGTTTGAATGTACTCGTCGTTGCTGCAGACAGTCAACTGACCACACAATGTGTCACTGTTTGTGTGTGCCTCTTGGATGATGTACTGATTGTCCTGACAAGCTGTTCCATTTTTACAACGTCCATCTTCTAAGAAAAAATACTTGTCACAAGATTGGCAAAGGTGAAAATCCTCAAGACCGGTGTGACATACCGGGGCTAAATGGGCAATACCATTGGCACACTCACAGATAGCAAAATCACAGCACTCACTAGGCAGGCACAGTACTCCTTGGCACACTTTGCTTTCATCCCAACCAGAAAAAGGTTTGTAATATCCCCGAGAAGGAATGCACAGATCGACATTACTGGTTTCCAGGTATTGACATTTGTCTGTCTCTAAACAACATGTTTGAATGTTTTGGTCGTTGCTTTCACAACGACCTTCCTCATTTACTCGGCAATATCCTGTGAAACCTTGGTTAAACCGTGATAATTCTCGTTCAGAGTATTCGTAGAGTTCCGCGTTGAGTCTGTAGTCAGGTGGTGGGAGTATATACTTCCATGCCGGAGAACAATCGAAACCAGGGTATGGGCACTCTTTAGAGCAACTGTTTCGATCGTGATCCCAATCACCTTCCAAGCAAGGTTTGCAACACTGCTGTACATCAGCGTCGGTGTCGCAGCCAGGTGTCGCACAGTCCCTAATTGGATCAATGAAACTGTTGAAGTACAGATTATTACCATTGACATGGACTGTCCTGTCGTCGCACAGGGAATGTTTACTCATTGGACATTTTGCTTTGTTGCAAACACCGCTGCCGTCGGTCCCCACAGTACAAAACATGTCAGCAGCACAGTTAGTGCTGTTGTTTTCACCCTCAGTACCACAGCTGCAAGGACTATCATTTAGTAACTCCCCCTTTGTATGGGGACAACTGTTACCAACGTTGACGGTACACAACGAGTTTGACTCCGAACAAAATGGCCTGGCCTCGTTACACACACCAATGTCGCCACAAGCACAATATTGGTCAGCATTGTCAAAGTTATTTTTAATATTACCAGCTGTGTTTTCACATTCGTAGACAGCTTCGTGTGTGCACTTCTGCAGAGTCGCGATGCAACGCAAACCAATTGGACATTCCGTCTCAACCGTGAATTTTCCCGTTGCATCTAATGTTCGTCTTCCAGAAACTGAAACGAACGGACCTGTTGCTTTTGGCAACTTGCACGAACATATATCCATTGACGATGCTGACAAACCATTCATGTTCGTGCAGTAATCATTTTTTAAACAATGTCCATAATCATCATTACAATAGCTGTGGGTGGCGTTGCAAATACTAATAGAGTCCACATCGTTGTACAGAGTATTTCCATATTTTGTCCAACATTGGCATTTCGCATTGCCAAACAATTGGTTACTCCCCGCCACACAGTCTGGATAACGAGGAACATCTTCGCTGTCGGTGTCACGGTTTTGGTTGTATCTGGAACAAAATTTCGACTCGACCACGTAAAGTGAAGAATCTGCACAATGTGTGCATGTAGTATTGTCCGAACACTGCGAACAACTACCGCTGTCCAACACTGGACAGCCTTGTTCGCAACCATCGGATGTATCGCCATTGGTGTTGAACGTGTTGTCATCGCACACAACCGTCGTGCATCCAGTGGCTTGTACAGTAGTACAAGCTGTGCACGTACCATTGGGCACCACAGCACAGCTCGCTTCGCATCCATCGGTTGCATCGTTATTTGAATCGAACCTACTGGCGTCACATGTAATAGCAGTGCATCCACTGGGCTCGGTGGAACTGCATTCAGTACAGGTACCTCCTCGCATTTCGATGTTCCGACATGAGAATTCGCAACCATTTGGAGCAGGACCATCATGGTTTATAAAACCTGTGTCACATGTAACATCAGTGCATCCAGTGGCATAAATATGAGTACAAGCTGTACATGTACCATCGGGCACTGCAGCACAACCCTCTTCGCATCCATCGGTTGCATTGCCATTGGTGTTGAACCTGTTGGCGACACATGTAACAGCAGTGCATCCACTGGCGAAAGTTGATTTGCAAGCTGTGCATGTCCCATTATGCACTGCAGCGCAACCCTCTTCGCATCCATCGGTTGCATTCCCGTTGGTGTTGAACGTGCTGGCATCGCAAGTAACAGCTGTACATCCACTGACAAGGGTGGTATTGCAAGCTGCGCACGTCCCATTGATCACTGCAGCACAGCCCTCTTCGCATCCGTCGGTTGCATTCCCATTGGTGTTGAACGTGCTGGCATCGCAAGTAACAGCTGTGCATCCACTGGCAAGGGTGGAACTGCAATTATCGCACGTCCCATTGGTCACTGCAGCACAGCCCTCTTCGCATCCGTCGGTTGCATTCCCATTGGTGTTGAACCTATTGTCGGGGCATCCAATTGTGCAATTGACACCGGTGTACCCGGGGGTACATTCACAGTTGTACGCGTTTATACCATCAATGCATGTCCCATTGTGCGCACAGAAACTGTCGTCGCAGTCGTCAATGTTGTCACATGTAGCACCTTCTTTCCAGTCGGCAGACAGGTAATGACATTGGGCGGGACCACTGGCCTTAAAACCAGATACACATGAAAAATCTATCAAGTCACCAATGATTGTGCCGGCGCTGTTTATCTCAATCATGTTGGGAGTGGTAAAATTACTCTCACAGTTTAATGGAAGTTCACAACTTGATGAACCGGGTTCACTCCAAGCCGGAAAACCACATGTTGTGCAAGAGGATTTACCACGCCCAGCTTGGTAAGTATTTGCGACACATTGTTTGCACGTGGTTTGACCCCTTTGATCTTGGTAATTGCCTGGTCTACAAGTAAGTGCACATAGACATTTGGCATTAGTAGAACAGTCCCCACCATTTAGAGGCGACTCGCCTAATACCAAAAACTGCCCGGAGGAGTAACATCCCCACGGAGAGTCATCCATAACATCCTCTTGCACCAACACAGACACTGAAGATCCCCAATTCAACGCCACCGCCGCATTTTTACATTGTTCGCGAGTGTGAATCACCCCCCATCCATCACCATTGTCGCCACACCTTCCCTCAGTGATTTGCTTGTACATACCGAAACAGCCCGTTGGCTCACCCACTGCACTGTAAGTAGCAGTGGGGCATATTTTGCAGGTGGTTTGTGCATTTTCGTCTTGGTATTGACCAGCATCACAATCCAAGCAGAACAAAGACCCGTATTTGTCTTGGTATTTCCCAGCATCGCATTCTTCACAACTATCCTCCTGTTGAATGACATGAGCTGTGCTTCGAAACTTTCCAGAGTTGCATTTACCACAAGTATTTGAAGTGGGCTCTGTCCCTGGTGGACAAGTTTTCGGGCCAAATGTACATGACGAACTAAGCGCCTCACTGTACGTGCCATCATCACATATTTGGCACTCTGATTGTTCAGAATCGTCTATGTATGTACCTGCTTGGCAACTTAGTTGGCAGACACATGAGCTATTGACACTGCAGTCAGTGTATACAGAACTGGACAAACCATCGAACAGATTAAAGGTGTTCAATAACGGAGAATCCTCATAAAAACACCCAGTAGGTCGATCCGGTCGGTATACTCTCTGTGTCACTTCTGCTTCGACAGAATAACCAATATGACTAACCCCTTCACTACACATGCTGTCATTCTTAATATGATCCCAACCATTGGCAGCATCATCCAAACACGTGCCGTACTCTTGTTGTTTGTACACACTGAAACAACTCGAAGCACCAGCACCACTGTAAGTTAATGTTTCACAAGTCTTACAATTGCTCATTTCGTCTTGGTCTTGGTACTTACCAGGACTACATTTTGTGCAAGATGGTTGATGGTCATCTGAGTAGAATCCAGCAGGACACGTTTTGCAGGACTGTCCAAGTCCGTATTTCCCCGGTGCACAATGTGTGCATGTATTTGCATTGGGGTAGGTTCCGACTGGACACGTATTTTGATTGCAATCTTCTTGCACCACCTTTGCATCCATTCCACTGTATTTCCCCGATGTACACGATTTGCATTCATGTTGACCATTGCCATCAACACCGATGTATTCACCCGGTTTACACAATTTAATGCATAAACATTGATAGGCCGCACTGCAGCCTGCATGGGAGTCGGAGTTATTATTGAATATCAGGTTTTGTTCACTTGAATCCTGAGAACATCCAGCAGGAATAATTGTCGATGACACAACAGTCACAGATGTATCCGGATTTGAGACATCTGTGCTAACAGTCGCTGCCAATTTACACACAGCGGCGGAAGTAATTGGGTTGTCACAAGTTACGTATGGCCATTTTACATCAGGTTTCGTCACACTGATGACAGTACAACTGTCGATACCATTGGAGGCACTTGTACTGGAAGTACCATAAGGACATCGTTGGCAAACGCTATCATCGATTTTATATTTGCCGGCAGGACAAGCTTTGCATGATGTTGCACACGTAACTTTCCTGTTACTCCACACACCGACACCTTCGTTGCATTCACCGGGAATACCGTCAATGCATGCCATACTGTTACATTGATCCACATTATCACCGACCTGATAGACTTGGCCATCTGAACATGTGCATGAGCCACCCCAACCCCCAACACTAATAGCATTTTCCTCAACAGTGTTGTCTTCTTTGTAATGTCCATCGGAACAAGACGAACAAATGTTCGCACCATGGGTAGTACATGCTTTGCCCGTGGCTGCAACGCCATTGGCACAAGAACAAACGTTTTGAGTACAAACACGATTCGAATCCGTTGTGCAGGGCGTCGTTTCTCTTGTTCCAGTGCCACACTCCGGAGTACAACCAGTGCATGTGTTGTAAGTTTTGTAATATCCAAGTGAACAAGACGAACAAATGTTGGTCACTGTGATAAAATCATACCTATCATAACTATTCTCATTATATGTACCACAATTCAATGAGGCAGTACTTTCACAATAACAACGTCCAGACCCGGAAACGACAAATCCTTTGGCAACAAAATCCGACCACGTACCAGTAATAGGTGGGTCTTTATTTAAACATGCACCGGCACAAGCTTGAATTCTAGAATATTCATCAACACCTGGATTATCAGCATGACCTTCAAACATGCGAATTTCCGGACCAGGACATTCACCTTCAAACATTTTCTGATACGGAGTATGGTCCGTTGTACATGCTGTGCCACGGGCTGGAACGCCATTGGCACAAGAACAAACGTTTTGAACACATTCACTTTCTGGTTCAACAAAATGCTTTCCTGCAGTACAAGATTTGCAAGAGGCAGACGCAACATTATCTTGATGTTGGTATTTGCTGGAAACACAAGATGAGCAGGCAATTGTTGTTGAGACAAATTGCTTTCCTTTTGCACAAAATTTGCAAGAGGCAGACGCAACATTATCTTGATGTTGGTATTTGCCACTGTCACAGTATTTACACGATGTTGTCGCCGAATTAAATTCTTTTCCAATTGAACAAAATTTGCAAGAGGCAGACGCAACATTATCTTGATGTTGGTATTTGCCACTGTCACAGTATTTACACGATGTTGTCGCCGAATTAAATTCTTTTCCAATTGAACAATATTTACAATTGGACCACCAATGTCCAGTTGTTTCTGCATATTTTCCACTCGGGCAAGATTTGCAAGAGACAGACGCAACATTATTTTGAGTTTGGTATTTGCCGGTGGGGCACAGATCGCAGGCACTTGTTGTTAAAACAAATTTCTTTCCTGCTGCACAAAATTTGCAAGACGTCGTTGTTTGCGGAACATTAATTTGATTTTGGTATTTGCCGGAGGGGCAAGATGAGCAGGCACTTGTTGGTGAGACAAATTGCTTTCCTACTGCACAAAATAAACAATCATTTAACTCGTCGTGGTCAGCTAATGCACTTGTGATGGTTGCAGAATCGGTCCCTACGATATAATATGGCGAGTCCGATGTTAAATATCGGCCCGTTGGACAAGGTTTGCAAAGGTCAAAATTCTCTTGATCACTGTATTTGCCACCACCACATGTTATGCACTCATCGTCTACTTCGTTTGGTAAGTTCTCTGGATGGGGGTCCACGTTATATTCTGAACCTGGCGGACATTTTGTTGAGAGTCCACAGACGGTTTGGTCCATCATCGAATTAAAATCATCAGGAGTCTCACATATTGTACACACAGCATGTTGAGTCGAACTAACAGTGGTCGTTACACCATAACCTTTACCACAATAGTTACAAAACGCCTGTCCTGCTGATGAACCCATGTTAGCTGGACATGTTTTGCATGAGGTCGCACTTAGTAGATTTTGGTACGTGCCTGTTGAACAAGAGACACACAGGGTGTGGTCTACCTTCTGATACTTTCCAACAACACAAGCTGTACAATCAGTCGAACCTGCTGCAGATGCTTTACCGGTGGGACAGTCAACACAAGACGTTTTCGTTACTTCATTTTGGTACTGACCTGCTGAACAGGATTTGCAAACTGTTTTCGTTACTTCATTTTGGTACTTACCTGTTGAACACCCTTTGCAACCATTTTGCGCATTTTGATCCTGGTACTGACCTGTTGAACACCCTTTGCAACCTGTTTGCAAATTTTGATCCTGGTACTGACCCGATGGACAATGTTTGCAACTTGTTTTCACATTTTCATTTTGGTACTGACCTGGTGGACAATGTTTGCAACCTGTATTATAATTTTGATTCTGGTACTGACCCGATGGACAATTTTTGCAACTTGTTTTCAAATTTTGATCCTGGTACTTACCCCCACCACAATTTTTGCAACCATTTTTCACATTTTGATCCTGGTACTGACCCGATGGACAATGTTTGCAGCCTCCGCCTCCATTTTGATTCTGATACTGACCCGTCGGACACCCTTTGCAACCTGTTTGATAATTTCCATTTTGGTAGTACCCAGTGCCGCATGCTTTGCAACCTGTCGTTGCTGCTTGATTTTGGTACTGACCAGCCGGACAACCTTTGCAGCCGGACATTTGATTTTGGTCTTGGTACTGTCCACCCGGACAATATGAGCACCACGCCTGTTTTGCACCGGAGTACTGTCCACCCGGACAATGTGGGCACGTCCACCGATCTCCGCAACCCCCGTTTGAATATCTCCCCGCCTGACACTGGTCACAATAATATTTGTAGTAGCCCGGGAAACAGTGTTGCCCAGACCATTCTAACCCGTTATTCCGTTCATCATAATAATCATAATAATAACCTGCTGCACAGTCCATATTGGACCACGGGGATGTCACGCACGACGACCAGGCGCCGCTGCACGGGTCACCCAATGTTTGTCTTACAAAAACACTAGTCGTCACTATCACAAAAAAATTCAAACTAATCGTTTTGTATTTCATTTTGAATTAACATTAATATGTGTGTTTATATAGTTCACAAATGTGCAACGCATCTGCACATTTTTGGATATCTTTGTTGTACAACATTGTACAACATTGTACAACATTGTACAACATTGTCCAACATTGTACAATGTTGGATTCGTTGTATTGGATTCATTCCTGCGAATGTAGGGAATATGTGATAGTCCATATAAATATGGATGGCCCTCGACTGTATTATCCAAATGGACGATTTCGAAGTATTGCAAAAACTGGGCGAAGACGGTGCCCAAGGCGTTGTGTCATTGGTGGAGTTCCCCAACGGTTTGCGGTCCGCCATGAAACAATTCAAGAAGACCAAGTCTACTGCTCGCATTCAACAAGAGGCAGATTTCCAACAGAAAGCCGCTGACGCGGGCATTGCCCCTCCTGTCATGCATGTCGATTTGGCCAATCGTCGCATTTTCATGGAACCGATGCAGTCCCGAGTGGTGGACGTCCTGAAAAAGGGCCACGAAAATTTCAAACAAGATCTCCTGCACATCATGCAAACGTTGGACAACTTGAACATTTTACACAACGATGGAAATGCTTTAAACTTGATGTTGGACTTTAATGACCAGCTCCAAATCATTGACTTTGGACTGGCCAAGAAAATTACTCCAACAGTGCGTAAAAAATGGAAGGGAGAGCCCAACGTGAAAGTGACTTTGTTTATGATGAAGAAGGGGTTGCGCAAATATGGCATTCACGTTTAACCAGAGCACTTTACAGTACAATAAACCCTCTTTTTATTTTTGTAATATTGTCATACAACGATGCAACATTCTTGTTCTGTTTGTGCCTGGTCTTGTTGGTTTGCCAACGATGTGGCGATTTCATGCATAACACTCTCTGCGTTTTGCAGGGCACTGGCCGCAATGAACGTGATGTCAGGGCAGTCTCTTCTCAATATTTCTTTATATTTTTCTGGTTGTGCCTGTGGCAGGTCCACTTTGTTGCAGACAGCAAAGTACTTTTTGTCGGAGTGTTGTTGTTGGTGCCACTGCACAATGCTTTCAAACGACTTTTCGGAAGTGGCATCAAAAACATAAATAACCACGGCACAATTTTTGACAAACATTTCGACAATGTGTCGAAATCGTTGCTGACCGGATGTGTCCCAACACTGCATGTGTACATTGTCACCGATGTATGAAATCATATCCACCCCTAACGTGGGCAATGTCGACATCGGTTGGTGTGCAGCACTGCGTATCAGCGCCGTCTTCCCCACGCCCGAATCACCAATGATTGCACACTGAATGGAGGACATTAATGTTACAAATGAATGCTCTTAAATAGACACCGATGGTTGTAGTCACCACCGGAAAACAGTCATAATAACTCCGACATGAAAAGACTGGGTTCTACTGCTGCGCACCCCGAGTCGCGAACAATCTCACTCAACAGTTGTTTCAGTGAAGTGTGGTCTATTTTCGTTGCACTTTTATTACTGAGACAAACGACTACTGTGTTCTCCGTGATGGGCAGGAGATAACATTCCATGGATATTACTATGGGTACAATACCTGTCGTACCAAGGCTTGGAGGTGTGCGTTTCGGAATGTGCTTGGTAATGGCACAGGATATTTCGTTGGTCGACAGCATCACATCTTCTTCCCGGTGAACAACAGCTTGTGGCAATTGACGTGAGAAAAAGGACACTATGGACTCCATATCAGATTCTGTGTATGGGACTCGAATCCACATGCTTGGACAGTTCTGGTTTGTGAGATGTAGTCGGCACAACTGTGGGACTCTGTTCATATCCAAAACTGCCCAAATCGTCATCTATGGTGTCTACATTGCAACATAGGTCTAACTATTGTGACTTTGTTTAATAAAAAGATATTTAAAAAAAAGATTTAATGTCCATTGTTTTACACTTTTTTACTCTTTTTCTCTGCGGTAATGCCGAACTCGATGGTCTCTTCTCGGTCGCTCGAGCACTTCTCTGTATGAAAGCGTTCATCATTGGGTTGGACACAATTTGCGGTTTGTGCACGGCAGTGACCTGAAAAATCTCATCCGAATTGTCCATGACCATTTCAAAGATGCGCTGCAGTGGTTTTTGCAATTGATTGGTGAGGTACCATCGGGTATCGGCCGATGCTCGACCTTCTGCGACGTCTTCCGGTGTGACCGCCTTCTGATACGTTTTTTCGCCCCGATAGCCGGGCCGTATCAAGTAGGCAATGCGGTCGCCCGGTTTGGGGGCAATGTGCGCGGGTTGGGTGGCAATCAATCGTTTGGCCAGTTCCGTGTGCGGCGCCGGGTTTTTGTACTCTTCGGGTCTTCGGGTCAATTGCTTGGACATGGTCAAGTCTTCAATGGGCACTCGATTGGCCAACAAATCCAAGACCACATTTCGAGCATATTCAATGGCGCCTTGTACGTCGTTTTCCTTGCAGAGTTTGATCAGTACCATTTTCTGAGTTTTGCTGACCACCGGAGCAAAGTCTCGACGGACACATTCAAAACCTTTGACGTCTAGTTTGGGGGCCAATCCCGGTTCAAACTTGTGTCCCGCGTACCGTTTCTTGCCTTTCAGCAAAATGGGGTAATAAAATTTCTCGTATTCCAAGTCGTTGGGGGGTAAAAAGGCTTGGGTGCAAAACTGGCCCATTTCCGTGCCAATCTTGTCCACTTTGGCAATCAATTCGGCCTGAGAACAGTTGGTGTCACACATGGAAGCCGGGATATTGGCAAAGACCGAGTCCGTATCCCCGTAGACAATTTCCAGACCATGGTCTTTGTATTTCTCTTCACACATAAATTTGGTGTGGTTGGCCATGCCTCGTCCAACCCGAGTGACGGAGGAGGCAATGCGTTTTTCTCCCAAGTACCCTTTGCCCGCCCCAGTAAACCCGTAGACCGAATTGGCACACACTTTCAGTGCTAATTGCCGCCCGTCCAGCACCGCATAGTCCATTGTTTTTTCACCGAATTTCTTTCTCATTTTTTTGACCCGTGCACGTTCGTTGAGCAATTGTTCCAATATTTCGGGCAGAATGCCGTACCTTTTCTTGGTGGTCAAAAAGCACACGTCTGTTTTCTGCAACTTGTACTCGAAATTTCCACCTTCGGGGTAGTCAAAGGAACGGACAGGGCGAACTTCGGGGTAGTCGGGATGTGTAGGGTCTTTAATGCCGTGGGTCGTGGGGGTCCATTGCAACTGCATCTGTTGTGCTTGGCTGTAGGACGGGATCAGGGTTGAAAAGCACATGTTGTACGCCCGCATTATCGAGGGATACAAGGAGGCAAAATCCAGAGTGATGACCGGCGTTTGGTAGTACCCGGGTTTGGGTGTGATGACCACTGCTCCTTCAAATCCCCCCACCACGGTTGGTTTAGCATTGGATTCGTCGGGCAAGTACCATCGTGGATGGCCAGGGTCTTGGGCACATCGCCTTTTCACCTGGCGCAGCATGAGCAGCAGGGTTCGGATCTGTTGGCCCCGATGCAAGATGTTGGTCAGTGGCACTCCCGTCACCTGTGCCATCTGCAAGGCATTGACCAACTTGCACCGACGCACAATGATTTGGCAGGGCAGCCACGCGTCTTTGACACAGTACTGTGCTAAAAAATGCCGTCCTTCGGGGGTCTGTTGGTGTTTGGGAATGTCTTCGTAAGCAATGTGGATCTTTTTGGTCCCCAGTAATTCTTCACAGACATTGTCCAGTTTGTAGGAACGTAGTTTGTGGTCCGTCATCACCACGCGGTAAATGTCCATCCAATCTCGACCCTCGATCCAGGCCTCCCACGATTCCTGGCCACCGCGTTGGTTGGTGTGGGTGTATTTCTTTTTCAGAGTCGACGGGTAATCCACTCGAGAAAAGGTACGGGCTTTTCGACACCGAGGACACTGGGGATCGGCACCGTGGCAACCACATAATGCCTGGATGCGTTGAATCAAATAGACATTGTCAAAATTAAGCACGTTGTAGCCCGTTATAATGTCGGGGTCGTACATTTGAATGAGAGCGGCAAATGCCGTCAACATTTGAAATTCGTTGGTGAAGGAACAGACCCTCGTCGTGCTGGGATCGTACTCGTCCGTTTGTTCCTCGGAGGCCAGGGCGGCCAATGTCTTGCACGGTGGCTGGCCTTTCAAGTCCAACACAAAGACGGTCTGTTCCATCTGTGCCGACACAATGTCAAAGGCACAGACCCCGATGGTACAAATGGAATCGCGTTTGGGGTCGGGGAAATCGCATTCGCCCGTTGTCGGGTTGAGAAAAGGCATGGCTTCAATGTCGTAGGACAACACTCGAAAAGGAGCCATCGGGATGGGTGGTGCATTGCAAGGGATCACACTGTCCCGTCCACACCCGAGATTCACGTCGCAGTACTTGGAGCTGTCGTCGGTGGTATAGGCCGTCAGGGACATCCAGGAACAGGCCGGCAAATTGTGGTCGACCATCCAGACCAATTCCGGTTGAAACATGGTCTCGTACAATTCCAACTCAATGCGGTAGCAGTTGGGGGCTTGGGGCATTTGTGTGCAGGTTTGACACGGATAGAACAACGGAGCCATTTCTCGTTGGAACGCACGGATTTTGCTGTGTGTGCCGACCGTGTCTTTCATGATGGCCAACAAGCCGCGCCACACATTATAGCGGGCCGTTTCAAAACGATACACGGTTGGCCCGGGCCCCTCCTCGACGTGGCGAATGTTGTGGCCGGCCTCGGTCGACCAGACAATGTCGCGCTGGCTCACCGCCATTTTCTGGAAGAAATAGAGCCAAGTGTTGAAAACCTGTGCGGGGGGTTTCGAGGTGTTGTTCTCTTTTCTGTATTTGGCAGTGGAACGTGTCGAGGCTTGCATGGACAGATGCCACTGCAGCAACGTACGAACGTACTGTTGAAACGAGACGTTGCAGTCTCCTTTCACATATCCATACGCAGTGAGATTGTCCACAGTGACTGCCACTGAACGGCCACTGGCTTGACGACCATACAACACCAGAGTCATGTTGTAATCATCGTCTCTGTGACGAGCAGTGCCAATGTGTTGAAAAGTGAACATGATGTTAGGTGTTCAACTAAATATCTGAACTCGAACTTTTATACATATATGTTCTTACTATTTTGGTATGCTATGAATAAAAATATATACATTTAATCATTCAGCATAATAATTCAACTCAGAGTCTGACCAATCGTCGGCGTCTGATTCTGGCTCTTCTTCTGACGTCCAATCTTCTTATACAACTACCGGGTACGTGTGTGTGAATGTACCGTCGGCGTTGACGTTGGCAATGGAACCACCCTCTTCATGAAATCGATCCTCGTGAACATTGCCATGGGATGTATTGTGTTGGGAAGGCAAATAGATGTTAACTTTGGCATTGTCGTATGCAGAAATACCATCCGATTTGTTAGAATGGATGTCCGTTTTTGTACCATGAAGATCCACGACAGCATCATTATATACACACAAACCATGATTTCCATTGTGGCGCATCGTGCAATCGTTCAATCTTGCTTTTGTATTTGCACCACGACAGCCCACCCCATGACCACCATTCTCCATAAATTCACATTCTGTTGCTGCAACAGTGGCAACATCAGTCACCAACATCCCAGTACTCCCACACTCTTTGACAACACACTTCAACACATCAACAGTGGTCTCACTCCCCTGCAACCACAAACCATTCCCATATAAACGTGAATTCGTTATAGTCAGTTCTTCAAATTTAACATTCTGCTGGTTGTTCACCTGAAACCCGCCACGTATCGTCGTTTGATCTTTGCCTTTCCCAACAAACGTAATATGGCTGCAGGTGACATTCATTGCTCCGCGTTGAACCCCCACGATTTCGTGCACCCCCTTCTCCAATACAATTCTCAACGGGTCCTTTTCAGTAGGGTCCATTTGCAATTTTGCTACCAATTCCATTGCTTTATCAATTGTTGGGACATCTTGAGGTACATGTATGGCACGTTTTTTCAAAAATTTTTGATTATAATTTTCAAAAGTATCATTAAACTCGGTGCAAGTAGCATTCCCGTTCGATCGGTCACAGTATCCCAATTTTGTACATATTTCATCCCTCCAAATCTCAATCGGAATAGCATTTACCAAACTTGTAGAAGAAAAATGTTTAATTTTTTTGGTTGGTGGTTGTTGGTTTAACATTTGGTTAGTATGTGTTAAAGACAATAATATATTTGGTAAGAATATGTGTAGGAGGTAATATATTTATTAATATGTGTTAACTATGTACAAAATTTCGGGAACTCGAGGAAGCAGGGGTCTCTTTTGAACCACCTGCCAAAAAACGCAAACAACGCAAGACATCTACTTTGTAAAATAAAATATACCTTTATTCATATTTATCTGGTTCTATCTTGTAGGGGGTGCAGTGTTCGAGTTCGTCCATTTCGTCCCCCACTGAACCGTACATGAAATACTTCAACCAGGAAGAATGTGTGACCAAAGCAATGTGTTGTGCCTCGCTATTTTTGATCATCTCCCTTGCCCGACGGCAACTCGATTCCAATATCTCCAAGGGTCGGGCAATGCCAAAAAGACAGTCCTCTTCAACTTTAATTTGAGTAAACTCTACATGTGGAAACAGCAGTTCCAACTTGGATTTGTCCGAGCGCCGGTTGATGATTTCGGTGTGTTGTGGATACTCTTTCAAGCATTCCAATGCGACCATCCGTGCTCCAGGAAACATGAGTGTCGCTGTCTGCAGAGTGCGGGTCAACGGCGAGACGTAGACAATGTCGGGCACTACTTGTTGGCGACCTTCGACAGCTTGGCTCATGCCACACACGGTCAGGGTGCTATCGGCGTAGTTGGTAAACGCGGCCCTCCCCAAAGACTTGTAGAGGACATTATGCCAAGCCTCACCGTGACGGATACCGTGCACTATTTTTGGGACCACTGGAACGGTTGCTACGTGGGACATATTGAATCATATCCAACATAGTTTATACTTGTTTTCACTAACATTGTAAATGAAATGTCACTTAGAACAACAGTTCCATGTCGTTAAACGGTGCAGTATTGATCACAGGCACCGATGTGTACTGGTTTGTGATTTCTGTTTTGACACATTTACGTTCCCAACACACCAGAAAGACACAACACAGACAGGTCCCGGCCATCACCATCAACATGATGAAAAGAGTGTCTGCCCAAGTGGGCCCCAAAAGAGGTGCGACCTCCCAAAAATGACAACTGGACTGTCCTGTTTCGGTGGTGGTGTAGTTGCTGGGACAGCGGAAGCTGTTAAGTTCCCATCCGTCGTCCGAGTAGTAGGAGTGTTGAGCTGGAATGCACTGGTGTTGCCCACCAACATGTCCCAATGCACAGTTCCAATAGTGTGTCAAACGTTTGGCACCGTCTTGCACTGCCCAATGTTCAGAGTTGGTGGCAAAGGTGGTTTTCGTGTGTTTGTTTTCGCTAGAGGCCAAACTTTTGTGTCCCTGCCGCCATTCACCCCGACTGTTGAAACGATATACGTTGTTGTTTTGTGGGTCATCAATGATCACGTTGCTCCCGACAACGCCAATGTTTGCCCCCACATACTTGTTTTGAAAATCGTTTGTTGGCACTGGAACGTATGGCCAATTTGTTTTGCCGTCCATGTAGGTGATATCGTCGGGGGTCAAATAGGCCAATGGATTGCCATGAATGTCGTCGATGGAAATGCCCCCCGTCTCTTTACAGTTAGATTTGGTGTTTTCCTCTGGATTGCAATGGTACAGGATCACAAACGGGTTTTTCGTATCCTCGTAGAGTGGGTACATAGACACGGCCAACATGTCGCGCGACACCGCAATGTCCCGTCCAAAAGCCTGATAGGCGACCAGTTCCAGTGGCAGTGCCAGTGGTGTGTACACATTGGGCTGCCACCAGGAAAGATGGCCGTTTTCCCCGTCTGGCCACAACACGTTGTCCCACACATACACTCTCCCATAGTTGGCCCCCGCATTGTCTTCCATAAACCGATGTGTGTCCCCTGGAGCCGACACAAACAGGGCCGAACCGTTTCTATTCAAGGAGCCAGTGATTGCGACCGCATAGCCAAATTGTTGATAATTTTCGCGATGGGCGTCGTACACCTGTTTGTCCATGGGCCCCCCTAACGATTGGAAGTAGGGTTTTTCCAGAGGCAAACATAATTTTTGTGCTTGTTTGACGTCGGAAATGTCCAAAGAAGCGGAGTCCGTGTAAGGTTCTTTCCATCTCACGTTTCTGTACGCCGGGACAAACTGCGAGGCCCAGGCCGATTTCAATTTTCCGTAGTAATTTTTCCAATTGTCGATGCCCGTGACACAGCCCGTGTTTTCGGGATAGCAACTGGGTTCCAGGGATGAACGGCACGAGTGTAGTTCGACCCCCTCAAATACAAAGGCGTAGCCGGGAGTGCCACCCTGGCCGTTATTGGTGGGCGTTCCGGGCGCTCCCACGACCCATGTCTGGTCTTGCACGTCAATGGCAAACCCAAATCGTTCCACGGTATTGGACAAAGAAATTCGGAGTACGTTGTCCAGTCCTGTGACGTCGTATATTCGATGGAAAACAGCATCACTAGGTCCGTCCTCTGGTTCTTGCTGGATGTCGGCGGGCACAATGTTGTCGACGGTGTCCGACATGGGTCTCCACAGAGCGACTCTGTTTTGGTCAGGAAACCCGAAAAGTACCAGATCACATTCGTTGTTGACAACGACAATGTCGCTGACCAAGGGTGTGGAGTATCGTTGTCTGGTTGTTACGTGGGTGGTCCGCTGCTTGACTGCAATTGTTTGTGTCTGGTCATGCATGACCAGAACGGTACCGTTATTGTGTGAGTACAGGGTGCATCGGTCCGCCACCCCTACTTGTTGAATGTCGTTGGACACGACAAGTTCCTCTTCCAGGTAGGCCCGACTTTGTATCAAAAAGAGTGACAGTATAATCGATCGAAACATGTTCAAGTTGTCACCGACAAACAGTTAGTAAATACTACCTTTTCTTATTCTTAAACAAAAGCAAACAGTTATTTTTATTTGTTACAATCTACCCTGTTTACGGGTTTTTTTTACGCATGATACAGATTTCTATTTGCAATTGAGCTTCTTTTTGTTTGGCAGCAACGACTTGGCGCAAAAAAACGGCCGGGGTAATCTCAATCCCCATGGTTTGACCTTGCAATTGAAAAATGTAATCACCTTTGCGCAACCCCTTGTCAAAGGCTACCCCCTCGGATTGGATAGAGTTGATGTACAGTACGCCTTGGTGGGTGTCTCCTACCTGCATCCCCCAAGACCCATCCACTGGCAAGTAAAATTTGACGGGTTTACAGGCATTGAAAAGTGCCATGCGGGCATGTTCCAAGGAGGCACTGGTCGCAGTAAATTTCAAAGTTTCTGCCCCAATTTGTGGCACAAATACACTGCACAATCCACACTTTTTTAACATGTGTGCATATTTTAAAATAATTAAATCGGTCACGTCTCGAGTGGAACGATGGTGTTTACGGTCCACTTCTGAGGACGCTCCTTCCTGAATTGCCGGCAATGTGCAAGGGGTTTTGTACTTGACACGGTCTTCAAATTCGAGCACCGCGCAGTAAAAACAGGCCGCGGCCAATGCAGCCCCACCATGAGGTAACTTTCGTTTAGTGTCCGACCGAACCCCGTCGTGAATGCTGTGGTAAAAGCTCTTCATCTTGGCTTTGGCTGAACGAATCAGACCATCGATGGCTAAGAAATGCCAAAACCCACCAATCCCGTCAATTTTTTTCAAGATTCGCCAATAATTTCGAAGGTGCGACTTGGGACGCTGGCTAGCTATGTCCATTCGTTTTCCACGGCCGTCCACCAAACAACTGTCGTGCTGATCCATGCCCGGAGTGCACTCCCACATGGATTTGGTACCTTTGCCTTCGTCGTTCAAGTACAGCGTGCCCATGTGGGATTTCTTCGATTTCTGAACCATACCACACCCGCGGCAGGTAGAATGACCCCGACGTTCGAACTCGACAAATTGCCAAGAAGAGCGCCCACAGTTGCCGCAAAAACGGGTTGGGTACACTTCCACCATCTTAGAGTCGTCGGAACTACCCCGAATCAATGTCTCCAACTCGTCTTGACAAATTTTTTTGGTAATATTCACAGAACCAATTTTCACAAGATGGCCACGCCCATGTTTAGTCTCCAAATCTGCCCGTGTGAGCTTTCGACGCAGCGCAGGGCTGCTTAAACTGTCGGAAGTGAATCGGGAGTCGCCGTTGGAGACAATCACACCACCACGGGCTCGAAACTCCACCATTGTTTCAGAAACATACACTCTTTCGGACATGTTGGTAATATGTGAGTGTCTAATTGTGTTTGTGATATATAAAACACTTATTCTTAAAGAAAGAAAATTCTTCAATTCTATTCTAAATATTATTCAATTATTGTTTGCAAAATGTCCTCTGTCCCCAATTCTCACAAGCGAACCCGGGACGAAATGTCACCCAATGACCCTTTCGGGTTTGATTTGGGCCAGTACGTTGCCCACGTTAAGCAGGACTGTCGTTTGGGAGTCAAAACGCACCACATCGACAACCGCATCACCGGATTTAGACAGGGACAGCCCATTTTTGAAAACCCGACTCAATTCTTTACAGTCACACAGACCGATGGTATGATGACCACCTTGAAGGGTAAAGACAATCGAGAACTGGTGTCGGAGTTCCACAACAGCCACACTGTGTCGCTCTTCGCCATGGCACATCGGATCAAGTCCAGACTATTGATGGCCGACGGTGTTCACTTGCAGGAGTCTCGGGCGTCAGAATTTAAGCAGGTGGACCTGCGCAGGTCCAAACATCAGCTCCGTCGGTCCAAGACGGACATTGTCTGGCTTAATGCCACTCATTTGTCCAAGAGAGTCGTGTTGAAAACGACGACGGACCCCCTCACCATGTTACGGTATATTTTGGAGGCTGTGATACACCATCGACTGGCGGCAGTGTGCCCGGAATGCTTTCCAACTTTGTACTTTGTTGGTTTTGAAAAGCAGCAACGGTTGGTTGTCTGTTCCGAACAGTTGCCCACCGTTTCCGTGACTCGCTTTGTACGGGAATTGCCGGTCAACGACGATCACGCCGTGTGGCAGATGGTGAGACAGGTCTGTGGTACTGTCTTGAAAGTGCAGCAACAAATACAGTTCACCCACCGGGATTGCCACACATCCAATGTTTACTACGACAAACAAGATCGTACTGTCAAATTTATTGATTTTGACTGGTCAAGCCTGCAGTGGGGCGGGGTCAAACTTTCAGTACCGCAATATCTGTACGACACAACGCGACCAACATATTGCCGAAACAAATCGGTAGACCTGTGCATATTTTGGAGAACCCTAGGGCCAACTCTGGACAGGGCACCACGATTTCGGGATTTTGTTTACAAACCTTTGATGAAGAGATACGAAAAGGAAAGTCAGCGGTTTCTTCGAACTCAATCGGCCATCGACACAGCAGCCATGCATCTGTACAAAACCAGTAGTAGTGACCAGTCAATGCGAGGCGATTATGCCCATCGATTTGGTTTGAAGAAATATCCCATCAACTTTGAATACAGAATGGCGTACTACGAATGGGCCTGCATGACCCCCAACTCAATTATACAGTTTATGGAAAACCACCCATTGTGATTGTTTTTTTTTTTTGGAGTATAAGTTGACAACATGACCAACACAAATGCCCTATTTCAAGAAAAGTATTGGTTCAACTCCAGTGTATGTTCAGCAACACAAGACTTTTTTCTTTGGACCCAATTCTTGTCCCATTATCTACCAAAAATTGTTGCAGATGAACATTCCAGTAGTATACAGGCCAGAAACGTTCGGATGTGCATTGTCGATACTGGACATTCATGAAAATTACATAACACAAAAATAAATAACTTTTTTTAAATTAAACTCTGTTTTTTTTTTTCATTGTGTCTGTCTACTCGCATTTGTATTCTTTCTTTCAATGTCAGTGCAGGAGGTTTTGCATGCTGCGTAAATGTCGCCTTTTTTAAGGTAGATATTTTTTTAGAATTTCCCCCAAATTTATGCATCGTTGAAGGACGTGTGCGACTTGGTGGGGTTGTTGGTCGACGTCGACTTTTTGCCTTGATCACAGTCTTGACATTCAGCTTTGCCATAGGCAGGGACACCTGCGATGTTGCCTTGACCACTGCCTTGTCAGTCGACTTGGCCACAGACAATGGCATTGTATTGGCCTGTGGCTTGGCCTGTGGCTTGGCCACTCCATTGAGTAATTTTTCGCCATGAGCGATCAGTGTTTCGTCTTTAAAAGTGTTGTTTTTTTGGTATTTATTTAAGATAGACAATTGGATGTCATTTTTAATCTTGTAATGCTTAAGACGTCTTCCAAAATCCCACAATGTCAGGGCTACATTTGGCTGAGACCCTCGCTTTGCATGCATTTCGTTAGAAATTTCATTTGCAAAACCATAGTCTATAATGTACAATCGACCGGTGTCGTCAACCATTAAATTCAATGGATTCCCATCGTTTTGAACAACTCCAGCACGGTCTAATCGCACACAAAGAGCATAGAGCATGGCTTTGTAGTCAGGGGGTAAAGACACCCATTTTTCGCGCTTGGCCTTTGCTACAATGGTTTCTTTCAATGCGTCCATGACAATAAATTTTTCTGACGTCGATACCCCTCTGACTGTTGGAGCAACGCCGTAGTCCGCGGCCATCTCTTGCATGTAAGCTTCCTTTGCTATTTC
>Ga0209302_10000162_pt1 | contig 42028 bp, 47 predicted proteins | sample ArcOceMetagenome_2_FD_187445 | JGI IMG/M metagenome (GOLD analysis project Ga0209302, IMG submission 187445) | Marine eukaryotic phytoplankton communities from Arctic Ocean - Arctic Ocean ARC135M Metagenome (SPAdes) (version 2) | ecosystem: Environmental > Aquatic > Marine > Oceanic | place...
CTAACTCGTAGGCTAGAGCCGCTTCGTAGACGGATTCTAGAAGTCCGGGGCCTAGCTCCCGATGAACTTCGATCGCGGCTTCTATCAGCCGTGTCCCTATTGTATTTTCGACCATCACAAAAAGCTCAGCGCCTCTGCGCGAGATCACAGTGCCTACGCCAGTTAACCGCACGACCCCCAGCACGACGATTGTTCGCGCAGAGGCGCAGGGGCGCAGAGTGAACACATTCATCAAGAGACATCTTCCCCTAAAAATGCTCTTCCATTGCAAAAAGCTCAGCGCCTCTGCGCCTCTGCGCCTCTGCGCGAGATCATTCTATTTACTCTGTGAGCTTCCCGAACGACCGTTACTGACAGTGCCATTCAGGACAATCCAAAAAAACCATGCGACTTGCCGTTTTCGCGCAGAGGCGCAGGGGCGCAGAGTGAACACATTCATCAAGAGACATCTTCTCCTAAAAATGCTCTTTCATAGCAAAAAGCTCAGCGCCTCTGCGCCTCTGCGCGAGATCATTCTATTTACTCTGTCAGCTTCCCGAACGACCGTTACTGACAGTGCCATTCAGGACAATCCAAAAAAACCATGCGACTTGCCGTTTTCGCGCAGAGGCGCAGGGGCGCAGAGTGAACACATTCATCAAGAGACATCTTCCCCTAAAAATGCTCTTTCATCGCAAAAAGCTCAGCGCCTCTGCGCCTCTGCGCGAGATCATTCTATTTACTCTGTGAGCTTCCCGAACGACCGCTACCGAAAGTGCCATTCAGGACAATCAAAAAAAACCATGCGACTTGCCATTTTCGCGCAGAGGCGCAGGGGCGCAGAGTGAACACATTCATCAAGAGACATCTTCCCCTAAAAATGCTCTTCCATTGCAAAAAGCTCAGCGCCTCTGCGCCTCTGCGCGAGATCATTCTATTTACTCTGTCAGCTTCCCGAACGACCGTTACTGACAGTGCCATTCAGGACAATCTAAAAAAACCACGCGACTTGCCGTTTTCGCGCAGAGGCGCAGGGGCGCAGAGTGAATACATTCATCAAGAGACATCTTCTCCTAAAAATGCTCTTCCATTGCAAAAAGCTCAGCGCCTCTGCGCCTCTGCGCGAGATCATTCTATTTACTCTGTCAGCTTCCCGAACGACCGCTACCGAAAGTGCCATTCAGGACAATCCAAAAAAACCATGCGACTTGCCGTTTTCGCGCAGAGGCGCAGGGGCGCAGAGTGAACACATTCATCAAGAGACATCTTCCCCTAAAAATGCTCTTCCATTGCAAAAAGCTCAGCGCCTCTGCGCCTCTGCGCGAGATCATTCTATTTACTCTGTCAGCTTCCCGAACGACCGCTACCGAAAGTGCCATTCAGGACAATCCAAAAAAACCATGCGACTTGCCGTTTTCGCGCAGAGGCGCAGGGGCGCAGAGACTTATTCGGGCAGGCCGTTCACGCAGCGTGTGATGTCGGCCTTCATCACTTCGCCTCCAAAATTGAGTCAATATCCAAGCTTATTCCCAGTCAGTCGTAGGTAGGTTTGAGTTAGTTTCTATTGTTTTTTCATCCATCATTTTAACCTCTGCGCGAGACTTATACGTATGCCTATTTATTTTTCATTTTTCGTTCTCACAAGGCGCAGAGATCGCTGGAAACTCGTCGCGATTGCTGTGCAGCTCTAATTTTTAATATGCTCTTGGGTGCTGTCTTCTGGATTCTGACTACTCTTTCTAGGTTCAACGAACACCCCCACGTTCACGATTCCACGTGACACAGTCGGCATAGCAAACCTGGTTGCCTCCAAAAAGATCGAGTGCGCTACCAATGGTCAGATCGACCTTGCCTCCACTCAGATCGTGCACGGTTTGCAGGTCACTGTAGGCATGTACCCCGCCGGCATAGGTCACGGGGATGGTCACATGTGCGCCGAGAAACTCCACCAAGCGGGTATCAATCCCCTCGCACTTGCCCTCAACGTCGGCAGCGTGGATCAGAAATTCATCACAGGAATGCGCCAGCTGGCGGAGTGTTGCGGCGTTCACAGTGAGATCGGTCGGTGTTTGCCAGCGATTCATCGCGACGACCCAACCTGCACCATCCGAGCGGCAACTCAGGTCCAAGACGAGCCGCTCTTTACCGACCTCCGCTACCAGCGCATCCAAGCGCTCCGCCCGAAAATGACCTTCGTCGTCAAATAGCCACGACGTAACAATTACATGGCTCGCTCCCGCCTCCAGCCAGCCGACTGCATTTTCGCCACGAATACCGCCACCGATCTGCAAGCCATGCGGATACGCCGCCAATGCCTCACGCGCGGCGCGATCATTATCCGGCCCAAGCTTGATCACATGCCCACCGGTTAACGCATCCTGGCGATAGAGATCTCCGTAATCGCCTGCGGGACGATCACTCTCAAAATTTGTCTGCAAGCCGGCGCCGTCGTCACTCAGGGTACCGCCGACGATTTGCTTCACCTTACCCGCATGGAGATCGATACATGGACGAAATAGAGTCATACAAAAAAATTGGGAAAATCACATGAGGGCCGAAAAATAAATAAAAATCATAATAGACATTCCTCACCTATTCATTAAACCTTAGTACTTTAAAATACCTTAAATTATGAAAATCAAACAGAATTTTACTCGCGTACTTTTAATTTGCTTAGCCTGCTGCTTTAGTTCAGTGCTATCAGCTCAAGATACCACGGCACTGCAAACGAGCGTCGATGGACTCGTCGCAACGGCGCTCGCCGATCAAAGCTTGGACCTGAGTGACCCGGTTGCCGTGCAAGCCTCGATCGACTCAGTCATGACCGGTTTAGTGCCGACTCTAACAGCAGCGGAAACGCAAATCATCGCAGCGGCGGTGATGGGTGCATTTACAGTGCAAATTCAAGCAATCCCTTCAATTAGCGCGGACGCAGCAAGTTCCGCAATTACAAGCGTTGCTTCCGCAATCGTCAGCGCAGCCGTAGAAGCATCTGGCGGCGACACTGCAATGATTGCAGCAGCAGCAAGCGGCGTCGTTCAAGGCGCGATTCAAGCCACTTCAGACGACAGTGCAGTATCGATCACTGGAGTAATTACAGCAGCAGCCAACGGCGCGACTTCAGGTGCGATCGAAGCGACTGCAGGCGATGACGACACATCGGCCACTGAAGCCATTACAGCAGCGGCCAACGGTGCAACGACTGCAGCGGTTGAAGCCACCTCTGGTGACGACACAACCGCAGCAATTAAAGCGGCCACAAGTGGCGCGACTACAGGTGCGATCGGAGCGACTTTAAGCAGTGGCAACACATCGGCTCTCGATGCGATTGCAGCGGTATCATCAGGTGCGACCACCGGTGCGACCGATGCGACTACAGCCGAAGGCGGCGATGTAGGTGCAGCAGCAGAAGCAGTTTCCACTGGCGCGACTGAAGCTGCCATCGAAGCAGGAGTTGAGGAGAGCGCAGTCGAGGGAGCAGTCGAGAGAGGCACAACAGAAACGACGAATTCAGAGCCAGAAGCCACAGAAGATGACACCCCAGTAGTTACCCCAGAAGACGACGACACGGTGATTACAAGTCCGAACACACCCGAATAGTAAAACCGTTTATCAGCACACTTTCAAAAACCCCAGCTCACGCTGGGGTTTTTCTTTGGGCGGGTGAGTTGAGTGGCAGGAGCGATCCGTCGCCAGAAAACAGGCGACGGAAGTCAGGAAAATGAGTGGGGAGACTGCCCCGAGTCGTTCGCGCCTCGATCTCACGTTGCGCCCCTTCGACTATCGAGGCTACATTTACCGCGCCTCGACGATACCATTTTACAGCTATTTGCGCTTGGTTGGTGGAGGACAATGCTGCGCCATTGCGATGCGTCAGGTTCGAATGCGGGCTAAATAGGTGGCAACGACGGAGCGTTGCCCTCCACCAACCAAGCATTGAATTCGATCGATGCGCATTCGATTCGACGAATAGTCCTTCTCCATGAGTAAACTAGCTCGCTGCGTTGGTAGCGACTGGCTTTATGCCAGGAATTAGCTGGGACGGTGCGACAATCGCGGGGTGGAAATGCGGACGACGCGGAGGTCGTCCCTCCCGCGCAGTGTGTGCGTAGCGACTGGCTTTATGCCAGGAATTAGCTGGGACGGTGCGACAATCGCGGGGTGGAAATGCGGACGACGCGGAGGTCGTCCCTCCCGCGCAGTGTGTGCGTAGCGACTGGCTTTATGCCAGGAATTAGCTGGGACGGTGCGACAAATTACAGGCTCGCTAAGATGCGCTTGGTTTCGTCGCGCTTCTCGGTGGTCTCGGCCAGTTGCTTGCGCGCGCCTTCAACAATCTTCGCTGGGGCACTGTCGACAAATTTGGAGTTCTTCAACTTGCCTTCGCCCGCCGCGACGAGCTGGTTGAGCTTACCGAGCTCCTTACTGAGCCGCGCCTTTTCGGCTTCGACATCAATCGAGCTGCTCAAATCAAGATACAGCGTGCCAAGTGGCGTGACCGCTGCGGGCAAGCCATCTGGCTGTGCGCCATCGACTGCGGTGAGCACAATCCCAGCTAGGGTTTGCACCAAGCTGGCGTTATCCGCGATCACTTTGATCGCATCACCTTCGGCAGCATACAGTACCGCGACGTCGCGCTTGTTGGCCAAATTATACTGTGACTTGAGCGCACGCGCCTGGGTAATTAATTCCTGCAAGCTGACCACACGCGCCGCCGCAGACGTGTCCGCTGAGAGTGCGGTTTCGAGATCTGCCGCCGAAGTGAGCTTGGTGTTTTGAATATACGCCACCGAGGCATCGTAGCCGAGCCCCTTCCAGAGCTCTTCGGTAATGTGCGGAATCACCGGATTGGCGAGCTGCAGCACTTGGCGAATCACCAGATCCTGAATCGCGAGACAGTTGTCGCGCAAGGCTTCGTCACCACGGAGCTTGCCCTTGGAGGCTTCCACATACCAATCGCAGAAGTCGCCCCAGAAAAAGGCGTAGATCAAGTGCGTCAGTGGTGCAATTTCGTAGTGGCCAAAGCACTTCTCAATCTCGGCAGTCACTTCGGTCAGGCGCGCCAGAATCCAATGATCGTAATCGTCGCACAGACTGGTGTCGATCCGACTCAGAATCGCTGCTAAGCTGGAATTGTCCGCCATCGGCCCGGACATTTGACGGAAGCGCGAAGCATTCCACAGCTTGTTGGAGAAATTACGACCGATCTGGATACGCTCCTCATTGAACAGAATATCCGAACCCGACGGGGCGATGTTACAAATACCAAAGCGCAAACCATCGGCGCCGTATTTCTCGATCAAATCGAGAGGATCAGGCGAATTGCCGAGTGATTTCGACATTTTGCGGCCCTTTTCATCGCGAATGAGGCCGTGAATGAACACGTTCTTAAACGGGATACGCTTAGCGAGTTCTTCATCGGACAGGTCCTTGGCATCGTCGCCATACAGCTCGATACCTGCCATAATCATGCGGGCTACCCAGAAGAAAATAATATCGAAGCCAGTCACCAGCACGGATGTCGGATACCAGAAATCGAGCTCCTTCTGCTGCTCTGCAGTTGGCTTCGGCCAACCCAGATTCGCCATCGGCCACAGATACGACGAGGCCCAGGTGTCGAGCACGTCGTCTTCTTGCTGCCAGTTCTCCGGGTCAGATGGGCCTTCGACCGACACATGCACATGCGCAGGATTGTCAAAATCGAGCTCCGAGCGATCTGCCCCCTTTTTATACCAGACCGGAATGCGATGGCCCCACCAGAGTTGGCGGCTGATGCACCAGTCTTGAATGCCATTGAGCCAGTGCAGGTAAGTCTTCTTCCAGCGATCTGGGTGAAATTTGATCGTGCCATTTTCGACCGCCCTCTTGGCCTCTTCGACCTTCGGGTATTTGAGGAACCATTGCTCCGAGAGGCGCGGCTCGATCGGCACATCGCCACGCTCTGAGAAGCCGACGGTGTTTTCGTAGGGCTCACGCGCGATCAGTAGGCCCATGTCATCGAGCTTTTGCGCAGCCACTTTACGCGCCTTGAATCGGTCCATGCCGTCGAACTCCGCGCCTGCAAGGGCATTGAGCTTACCTTCGTGGTCGATCACTTCGATCGTTTCAAGGCCGTGACGCTGGCCGATCTCGAAGTCATTCTTATCGTGCGCGGGCGTGACTTTGAGGCAACCGGTGCCAAACTCGCGGTCAACATATTCGTCGCCAACAATCGGAATTTCTGCCTTCGGGAACGGCCGCCATATCGTCTTGCCAATCAAGTGCTTGTAACGCTCGTCCTCTGGATGCACCGCGACCGCAGTGTCGCCCATGAGGGTTTCGGGGCGTGTGGTGGAAATTTCGAGATGCGTGCGTTCGCCGTCTGGCTGCACCAGCTCGTAGCGCATTTTATAAAAGAAGCCACTCTGCGGCTTCATGTTCACCTCTTCGTCGGAAATCGCGGTATGCGTGGCAGGGCACCAGTTGACCATGCGCTTGCCACGATAGACGTAACCACGCTTATAGAAAGACACGAATGCGGTGAGCACGGCCTTCGAGTAGTCCTCATCTAGAGTGAAGCTGGTGCGATCCCAGTCGCAGGATGCGCCAAGCTTTTGCAATTGGTTTAAAATGACGCCGCCGGATTCCTCACGGAAGTCCCAGACTTTCTCGAGGAAGCCCTCACGGCCGAGGTCGTATTTCGTTTGCCCAGTCTCCGCGCGGAGCTGCTTCTCAACCTTGGTCTGAGTGGCAATGCCCGCGTGGTCGGTACCTGGTTGCCAGAGCACTGCCTTGCCTTCGAGACGCGCCCGGCGCACGAAGATGTCCTGCAAAGTGTTATCCAACACGTGGCCCATGTGCAGCATGCCAGTGACATTCGGCGGCGGAATCATGATCGCATATGGCTCCTTCGCCGAATCAGCGACCGCTTTAAAGCATCCCGCTTCGAGCCAGTTGGTATACCAGCGTTGTTCGACTTCTTTGGGTTCGTAAGCTTTTGCGATTTCAGACATGACAGGAAAAATGGGAAAGTAGCCAAAGGTGTGGCTCTGCTGGTGGCTTTCAAGCTAGAAACGCGCAGAAGCTGATCAGCAGCTGCAATTGCGAAAGTTGCCACGTAGTGTCGTCGCTTGCGGCGGCCAGAAGTAATGGAAGCTCACAAATTGGCCTACGCAAGCGCAGACGCCACGGGTTATGGGTTGCCGATCAGACTCCCAGCATAAAGCCAGTCGCTACTAACGTAGTGAGCGATTTTACTCACAGAGTAGGACTATTTGTCGAATTGGATAATAATTAATAGTAATGTATTTAGCTCTATAACGACTAGTAACTATGAATACAACCGAACAAAAAACCGTGGTCATCGGCGGCATTAGTGGTGGCATTGGCTCCTCATTGGCTGAGCAGCTCTCCGGCACTGGTGATCGCGTCATCGGATTTGCCCGTAATGCGCAGGGACTCGAAGCACTACGCGCCCGGCATCCAGAGATCGAAACTCACATCTGCGACGCAACCGACCCAGAAGCGCTCAGCACCTGCTTTGAACAGATCATCGCAACCCACGGCCAAATCGATGCCTACGCACATGCGATTGGGTCGATTTTCCTCAAGCCTGCGCACCTCACCTCCACCGAGGATTGGCACCACACCGTCCTGACCAACCTCAGTAGCGCATTTTACGCACTACGGGCAGCGACCAAGCATATGAGTCGACAAAGCCGTGGCAGCTGCCTGTTCTTTAGTACGGCTGCCGCGCAAGTCGGGATCGCCAACCACGAAGCGATCGCCGCTGCAAAGGGTGGCATCGAAGCCATGGTCCGCTCTGCCGCAGCTACCTACGCACCGCGCGGTCTGCGTATCAATGCGATCGCCCCCAGCCTGACCGACACGCCGCTCGCAGGTCCGATGACCAGTAACCCAAAGATGTTGGAGATATCAAAACGGATGCACCCACTCGGTGACATCGCTCGCCCAGATGACATTGCGAGTCTCGCTGAATGGCTGCTCTCTGATAACGCCCGCTTTGTAACAGGTCAGGTATTTACGATCGATGGCGGCATCTCGACCATTGTGCCCAAACCGAAGATGTAATTATGTGCCGGCGAATCCTCCTTTTGATCGTTGCGCTGCTCCCAATCAGTTCCGTGCGAGCTGGTGTGTTTGCCGGATCATCAACCATCGAAGGGGTGAGTTATCCAAAAATGGGAGAGCACCGCGTCACCCACAAAATATTCTTCAAGCTTTACGATGCGGCCCTGTTCACAGAAGCCGGCGCGACCGCAGATGAGGTGTTGACGCGCAATTGCTCATTTCGCCTCGAATTCCGCTATTTACGCAGCATCTCTAAGGCAAAGATTCTAAAGTCGGCGGATCACATGCTCGTCAAAAACCTCAGCGCCGAGGCCCGATCGCGAATCATGGCCGACACAGAGCAACTACACGCGACTTACCGATCCGTTCACAGCGGAGACATCTCATCGCTAACCTATATTGCCGGCAGCGGCACCACCTTTGCAATCAACGGCAAGCAGTTGATCACCATTGCTGGCAAGGAATTTGCCCAATACTACCTACAAATCTGGCTCGGCGAGCAGCCGATCTCCTTGCAACTGCGCGATCGGCTGCTCAGGAAATAGACCGCAAAGCTGAGATCAGTGTTTCTACTAAGCGACCCGATAACACAGTCCTATGGTCTGAACGCCTCAATTTACTTGTCATCGATGTGATTTATGCAAATTTCGTTTGCTCCGCTATTATGGCTACTACCAAAAAAAAATCTGCAACAACGACTAAGAAGCCTCAAAACTTCTTGGATGCACCGATTAACAAGCAGCTTACCAAAGAAGATAAGCTCGAACTCTACCGCATGATTGTAGGGATTCGCCGCTTTGAGGAACGCTCGCTACGCGCCTACAATCAAGGCAAGATTGGAGGGTTCCTACACCTCTATATTGGTCAAGAAGCGATCGCCTCTGGGATCGTTTCCCTTATGGAAGAGAACGACCACATCATCACCGCCTATCGCGACCACGGCCACGCGCTAGCGGTCGGGATGTCGATGAATGAGTGTATGGCTGAAATGTATGGCAAATACACCGGCTGCTCGAAGGGCAAAGGTGGTTCGATGCACTTTTTCGCCCCAGACAAGCACTACTGGGGCGGTCACGGAATCGTCGCTGGTCAGACACCACTCGGTGCCGGACTCGCGTTTGCACTAAAATATAAGGGGCTTAAAGGCTGTGCGGTAACTTTCCTCGGTGACGGCGCCGTTAATCAAGGTTCCTTCATGGAGACGCTCAACCTTGTTTCGCTCTGGAATATTCCCGTTGTGTTCGTGATCGAAAACAACGGCTACTCGATGGGCACCAGCCTCAAACGCTCCTCTGCGGGAGAAAACCTCGCACACCGTGCGGATGGCTTCGACATCGCTTGGGAAGTCTGCGACGGCCACGACGTCTTTGAAGTTCGGGAAGCCGCCGACCGTGCGATGAAGCGTGCCCGTGAAGAGATGAAACCGTTCCTGCTCGAAATTCGCACTTATCGCTATCGTGGACACTCCGTGGCGGACGCCAACCACGAGAAATACCGCACCAAGGAAGAAATCGAAGACTACAAGCGCACCAAAGATCCAATCAACCGGATTAAATCTCAACTGCTCGCCGATGGCACTTTAACGGAAGCGCTCGCCAAGAAGATTGACCAAGAAAAGAAGGACGAAGCCGAAGCTTCAGCGAAATTCGCCGAAGACAGCCCTTACGCACCGCGTGAAGAAATCCAAACCGATGTCTACTGGGAAGTGGACAACGACGCTGATAATAAGCTCAAGGGCACTTACTTCTTCAACGACTAGAAACCAATTGAGAATTAGAAATTAGGAATACTGACATCAGCCTTCCAACTTCTAACTTCTAACTCCTTTTATATAATGCCACTTATCACTTACCGCGAAGCTATAAAGCAAGCACTCGACGAAGAGCTCCAACGTGACGAAAACGTCTGCATCATGGGCGAAGAAGTCGCCGAATACAACGGCGCCTACAAGGTCACCGAAGGTCTCTGGGCCAAGCACGGCGACAAGCGCGTGATCGATACACCGATCTCTGAAGCTGCCTTCTCGGGCCTAGCCATCGGCGCCTCCATGCTCGGCATCCGACCAGTCATCGAGATGATGTTCATGTCGTTCAGCTATGTTGCGATTGACCAACTCTTCAATAATGCATCCTTTTGCCGCTACATGTCCGGCGGTTTGATGAATGTGCCGATCGTCGTCCGCGGCCCAGCCAATGGCGGCGGCAACGTCGGCGCGACTCATTCGCACACCTTGGAAAACATGGTGGCCAACCACCCCGGGCTAAAAGTCGTCTGCCCATCCAATGCCTACGATGCCAAGGGACTCATGAAAGCGGCGATTCGCGACAATGACCCCGTCTTCGTGATGGAAAACACCCTGCTCTACGGAGAAAAGTGGGAAGTTCCGGAAGAAGAATACATCATCGAGCTAGGCGTCGCCAATATCCTCAAAGAAGGCGACGACATGACCATCATCTCGCATGGCCGCTGCGCCATGTTCTCATTACAGGCTGCCAAGACCATGGAAGAGACGCATGGAATCAGCGTCGAAGTCGTGGACTTGCGCTCCATCCGTCCACTGGACGAAGAGACGATTCTCAACTCAGTCAAGAAGACTGGCCGCGCGCTACTCGTCGAAGAGAACAAACCATACTGCGGTGTCGACGCTCAGATCTCGCACTTGATTCAGTTCAAAGCCTTCGATTACCTTGATGCACCCGTTTATCGTGTATCCTCCATCGACGCACCGCAGGTTTACGCCAAGCCCCTCGAAGACTGGCAGATCCCGAACGAAGAGCGTATCATCGCTGCCGCTCTGAAGCTGATGGCGTAACCTTCAGAAATTACGAATTAGAAGTTAGAAATAGCATACTGTTCTTGATTCGCCATTCATTTTTTGTTCCTCATTGCTTCGCCATTTCCGGCGGACCTTCATCTTAATTACTAATTCAATACTATGGCTACTCTAATTGATATGCCCAAACTCAGCGACACCATGACGGTGGGCACGCTGGTCCGCTGGCTCAAAAACGTTGGCGATTCTATCAGCAACGGTGACATGATCGCTGAAATTGAAACCGACAAAGCAACGATGGAAGTCGAATGCTTCGACGACGGCATCCTGCTCAAGCGCTACTGTGGCGAGGGTGACGAAGTGGTGGTCGGCGATCCCATCGCTGCGATCGGCGAAGCTGGCGAAGAAGCACCAGCTGCCAAAAGCGCTGCACCAGCAAAGGCTGAAGCACCCGCTGCACCAGCACCTGTAGCCGAAACAACAGCCGCCGCTCCCGAACCAGTCGTTGCAGCTCCAGCACCAGCACCAGTCGCAGCTCCAGTCGCAAGCACCGGCGGACGCATCAAAGCCTCTCCACTGGCCAAGAAAATCGCAGCCGAAAAGGGCCTCGACCTCGCAACCATCCATGGCTCCGGCCCGGGTGGACGTATCGTTAAGGAGGACGTGCTCAACGCAAAGCCAGTCGCCGCAGCTCCTGCTGCCGCTGCCAGCGCTCCAGCCGCGGCACCCGCTGCGACACTCGAAGAGTTAGTGATCCCAGTTTCCAACATGCGTAAGAGCATCGGTAAGGCACTCGTCGCATCCAAGACACAGGCACCGCACTTTTACCTACAGATCGAAGTCAATGGCGCTCCACTTGCCAAGCTTCGCGCAGAGCTCAACGCGAACCTGGCGAACCTTCCACCTGAACAAGGTGGCGCAAAGTTCTCCGTCAACGACCTCACTCTAAAGGCCGCCGCTGAAGCGGCGCGCCGCGTCCCTGCGATCAATCGCTCTTGGGAAGGTGACACCATCAAGCAACACGCCAACGTGCATCTCGCATTCGGCGTCGCGATTGACGACGGCCTCGTCACTCCGGTGATCCGTAACGCCGAGACCAAAGGTCTGCGCGAAATCGGCGCAGAAGCAAAGGTTCTGATTAAGAAGGCACGCGGCAAGAAACTCACTCCAAACGAAATGAGCGGCTCCACCTTGACGGTGACTAACCTCGGCATGTTCGGCATCTCCGACTTCTACGGCATCATCAACCCGAACAACGCTGCAATTCTCAGTATCGGCGCGACCATCAAGAAGCCAGTGGTGAATGAGAACGACGAGATCGTCGTTGGCCAAGTCATGAAGATCGGCCTCTCAGGCGACCACCGCACCATCGACGGCGCAGTCGGCGCACAGTATCTGCAAGCCCTCAAGGCAATCCTTGAAGCGCCTGCCACAATGCTGGTGTAGTTTACGGACAGCGACCAGTAAACAGCAGCCAAAGTGCTCATTGCTCATTTAAACAAAAGCCCGCGAGTCATCGCGGGCTTTTTTGTGCCTGCGCATCCACACGTAGAGCGAAACGACTCAGCCATCCGCGGACGAGGCGGAGCACCCTGCAGGGCATGTTACTCGTCCCTCCCCGGTTCACTCCACGAAGCGAGGGACCACCTCCGCGTGGTCCCTCCCATACGAGTGCGAAAAAAATAAATGTTCCACGCTCAATGTTCCACGGAGGTCCAAATAACTAAAGAGTGCGAAAAAACACTGACTCACAAAGGAATTACAATGTTCCACGTGAATTGTTCCACAGCTACATCTAAAACAAGGAGTGACAGCGCACGACGCAATCCTTCAGCTAGAAATCATGACACAAGCTCCACTGCCACTGCCAAAAACCGACCCGATCATCTCTGTTCAAGTCTCCGTTTACGCTCTCGACGGCCAAGTGCGCGAAGCGGTGCACGCTTACGTCGACGCGCTGGATGCAACAGGCATTGATCGCGACACTGGCACGATGTCGACCGTCGTATGGGGTGAGGCCGCCGCCGTTTGGCTTGCCCTGCAATCCGCTTACCAAGCCGTGGCCGCAAAGCACCCGATCATGGTGAACACCTCCATGAGCAACGCCGCCCCACTACCGGCACGAGCCGCTGGCCGACGCTAGCAAGTTGGACCACGGGGACGTGATCTCTCCACTATTTCCGATCGACAGATGGGGTATCGTCCCGATGCCCAAACGACCCGTCAGGATTTCTCGTCAACACGTTGCATTTTTGGTGGCCTTCAACCATCTTGCTGGCATGCCGACACCGCCAGACTACTCGATCATCATCCCCGCCTACAATGAGGAGGCGGAGCTACCTGCGACCCTCCGCGCAATTCACACGGCGATGCTCGCGCAGCGACTCACTGGCGAATGTATCGTAGTCGATAACAACTCCACCGACGGCACCACTGCCATAGCCACTGCGGCAGGCACTGATCTAGTGGTGTTCGAGCCGATCAATCAAATCGCTCGCGCGCGCAATACTGGCGCGCAAGCCAGCCGTGGGAAGCAGCTGATTTTTGTCGATGCCGACACGCGCATCTCCGCCGAACTCTTGGCCGAAGCATTGCGTCAACTCGCAACTGGCAGCTGCGGTGGTGGCGCCATCATCGAATTTGAAAACACTCAACAAATCGGAGTGCTTGGCCGCTTAGGGATCGCCACATGGAGGCGGATTTCAACCTTCACCCGCACCGCCGCGGGAAGCTTTTTCTTTTGCCGACGCGATGCGTTTGAGGCCGTCCGCGGGTTTGATCAAAAACTCTATGCCAGCGAGGAAGTGCGGCTATCAAGGCTACTGCGCAAATGGGGCCGAGCACATGGCTTGAGCTTTGACATTATCACTCAACCCGCCGCACGCACATCGGCGCGCAAGTTACACTGGTATAGTGGCCCAAAAATGCTCAGCTTGGTCTTTTTTATGATGCTGTTGCCGATTGCAGTGCGCTCCCGCAGGCTCTGCGGATTTTGGTATAAGCGGCCCGTCCAGTGAGACCTGCGAAGGGAGGCTTGAAATTTGATCTTCAGTCCTTCGCCCGCTTTCGACCTCCGCGCGAATTGTCGCCAATTCGCGACAAAAGATGCGGGCGGAGACTCCGATCTGTGTAGCGAGCGGGTTTATCCCGTTGTTATGTCTTTGGGGGCGAGCCAATTCCTAGCGTAAAGCCAGTTCCCCACGCATCAAACTGTAGGCACTCGCTCGGCCCCTCCCGACTCACGACAGAGACCACACTAACTCTTGAAAATTAACGCGCAGCTATCCATACTTACACCATGTTACAAACGATTGCACTAATTCTTGTCCTCCTCCCCAGTTTTCTTCTAGCCGAGAGCTCGGTCTGGAAAATCTCCAAGGGCGAGCAATTCCTCTACATCGGCGGGACATGCCATGTCTTGCGCCCCACCGATTACCCACTACCGACAGAGTTCGACTCAGCCTATGCCGTCTCAGACACACTGGTGTTCGAAATCGATCCGGCTGCCGCGCAAGATCCCGCATTTGCGATGCAACTATTGGCCAAAGCGAGCTACACAGATGGACTTAACCTGAAAAGCGTGCTTTCCGCAGAGACGTATCAGGCACTCGCAGCGCAGGGTTTAAAAAGTGGTTTACCAATCGACAAGCTCAGCAGTATCAAACCTGGGGTGGTGATGATGATGCTCATGATGCAAGAACTCAGCAAAGCAGGCGTCTCACAGCAAGGGGTCGATATGCATTATCATGCGCTTGGATTAAAAGATAACAAGCCGGTACGATCTCTGGAGACGCCCGAATTTCAAATCGACCTAATCACCACAATGGGCGATGGTATGGAAGATGAGCTGGTGCGCTACGGACTCGAAGACCTTGCGCACGTGAAAGAGTTGTTTGACCAACTCATCGGCGCATGGCGAGGGGGTGATCTCGCAGAGATCGAAGCGCTGTTTATCTCAGACATGCAGAACTATTCGGAACTCTACGCGACGATACTAGCCGACCGCAACCTCCGTTGGATTCCACAAATCACCGCCTTCCTGAAAAGTCCTGAGATCGAATTTGTACTGGTCGGCGTCGCGCATGCGGCGGGCGAAGATGGCATCCTGAAATTACTGAGAGACCAAGGCTACTCGGTTGAGTCAGTAAAAATGAGTAGCCAAAAGGCAGCGATCAGTAGCCAAAACTGATTGACGCCGACTCGCCCTCGTTTGCATCAACAACGTCTCAACGTGGGCGGGTCGCCCACACTCCTATAACTGCCAGTCATGCGAACAGCCCCTACAGCTGCACACAAAAACGGCGCCCCTGCGATCACTGTAAAATCGCCCCAAACAAAAACTCTATCAGGCGGAAAGTAGAACTAAGCAGTGCTCAGAATTCGTCACCCGCAGAAAACGGGCAATGCATCATTCCGCAAGATCCCTTGCACCTGGAATTAAAAATCCATGGGCTAACACGCTTTATTCCGTTTCAACTAATAGTTGTCGCAGGTCACTGACCTCAGTCGCAACCGCTGCCTCGGGCCGCTGTGCCTCGGATGGGAAATAAACAAAATGCGCGCCCACATGTAGCGCCGCAACGTGATCGGCATTTGCATCGCCAATAAATAGCGTGCGATGCGCAGGCATATCAGTCTCAGCAAGAATACGCGCCATACTTTCGGGCTTTCCCGGTGGCGAGCCAATGATCACGTCGAATAAATCTGTGCCGCCCGCCGAAGCCAACAGCTGCTCTAGAGGCGCCTGCGGCACGCCAGACAACACATAGCGCGGGATCTCCGCAGCATAGCAGGCCCGCACAAACTCACGCGAACCCGTGCGCCACGCTGCTTCAGCGCACAAAGGCTCACAAATATCGGTAAAGCGCGCGACCTCGGCATCTAAAAATACTTGATCTGGCTGTTGATGCAGCAGCTCGCGGTAAAAACGCTCGATATGAAAAGTACGGCTCTGACCAAAGCCGGCCATGACAATCGCCATAAAGGCTTCACGCTGCTCGGCATGCGCTGCTGGCACCCAACGGCGAAAGGCCTCAATCTTCGCTGCTACCGTATCGAGTAGCACCCCATCACAATCAAATACGATCAAATCGATCGAGTGCACTGAACCTGCGAGTTTTAAATCCATACACCTTTATTGCCCACTGATTTACAGTCTGACAAATCCCGTCTGGTTTTTTTTTGCTTTAACCTGCCGCCACAGCCATTACCCATTACCTAGCAACGATCACATATTAGTGATCAGCCCTTTTACCATGACACTTTTTCAAGCCACACTTTACACTGGAATCATCCTTCTCGTCTTCGGCGGTCACTATTTTTGGCACGGCATGAAAACTGCCAAGAGCACCCAGGCCTTTCCGCGTTCGCAGGTAGCCGCCTTTGTCTTGCTCGGCGCCGCCGCCGCATGGTTCCTCTACAAAGTGCTGCACTTAGGCCCTGCCGATTTCGGGCAATATAAAAACATCTTATTTATCATCTTTCTCGTCACTGCGCTCGGCTCATTCTACTACGTACCCGACTTTCTCGCCGTGCGCGGCTTGGCAGCGCTCATCCTCATGACGGCCGGCGTGCTACTAGACGCCGCTTACATGCAACTGCCGCAAGCACGCCTATTTTTAGTCACTTTTGTGTATGTCGCCATTGTTGTGTCACTGATCCTCGGCGCAAATCCCTATAAACTGCGCGACTTCTTTGAATGGCTCTACAAAACAGAGCGCCGTCCTAAACTCTTCGGCGGCGCCTTTGTTGCTTACGGACTGTTGCTAATCGGCGTTGCATTCACATATTAAATACCGTGGACATCAACGTTTCCCAGACTGGCTTACTGATCATTGTTTCCGGCCCCGCCGGTAGTGGCAAAACCACACTCTGCGACCGTATGCTCGCTGAAGTGCCCGAGCTTTGGCGCGTCGTGACCTCCACCACCCGCCAGCCACGCGCAGGTGAAACAGACCACGTCGACTATTACTTCTTCGACCACGCAACTTTCGAAGAAAAAATCAAAACCGAGCATTTCTACGAATACGCCCACGTGCACGGCAATATCTACGGCACGCTCAAGAGCGAGGTGCAGGACAAACTCGCGATCGGCACCGATCTGCTGCTCAACATCGACGTGCAAGGCGCCGCGCAAATGCGCCAAACCGCGCTGACCGACCCACTGCTCAAGGGCCACGTCGTCACTGTCTTTATCATGCCCCGCACACTGGAAGAGCTGGAGCAACGCCTGCGTGGCCGTGCGACGGACGCCGAAGACGAGATCCAGCGCCGCATGCAAGTCGCCACCGCCGAAATGCAGCAACACGAACTCTACGACCATACGATTCTGAGCGGATCACGTGGCGAAGACTTCCTTGCGCTACAAAAGATCTACTTCGACGAAAAAGCGCAGCGGGCGTAGTAGGCCCGCTTTCAAGATAGTTGATATGGTCCTGGCATACAGCCAGTCGCTACAACATGTACGGCAGCAACGCAAATATCGTAGCGAGCGGGTCGATCTCGCGATTCCGTCGGGGTTGGGCTAATCTGTTGGGGTTGGCCGATTCTGTTGGGGAGGGTCGACCTCCGTGTCGACCGCAACTGCTTTAGAAATAACATAAAAATCCAAGAGTCTCTGTCGGCGGTTAGTCATGCCAGCCACTCCCGTAGCGGTACCGGACGACACGGAGGTCGTCCCTCCCAAGGGCCAGAAGCGAATATCGCAGCGGTACCGGACGACACAGAGGTCATCCCTCCCAAGATCCGCAGAGCCTAAAGGCCATGGCCGAAAAAACTCAGCGCCTCAGCGCCTCTGCGCGAGATCACAGTGCCCGCAAAGCCACCGCCCACACAGGACTGCCCTGAGAATCCTGGCGTAAAGCCAGTCGCTACAAAAAAAGGTTCATCGTCATTTACCGAGGGAATACCACTCTGTGCCTAATGTGGCGGCGATTCTGTTGGGGGAGGGTCGACCTCCGTGTCGACCGCCAGCAGTTTAGAAATAACATTAAAATCCAAGATTCCCTGTCGGCGGTTAGTCATGCCAGCCACTCCCGTAGCGGTACCGGACGACACGGAGGTCGTCCCTCCCAAGGGCCAGAAGCGAATATCGCAGCGGTACCGGACGACACAGAGGTCATCCCTCCCAAGATCCGCAGAGCCTAAAGGCCATGGCCGAAAAAACTCAGCGCCTCAGCGCCTCTGCGCGAGATCACAGTGCCCGCAAAGCCACCGCCCACACAGGACTGCCCTGAGAATCCTGGCGTAAAGCCAGTCGCTACAAAAAAAGGTTCATCGTCATTTACCGAGGGAATACCACTCTGTGCCTAATGTGGCGGCGATTCTGTTGGGGGAGGGTCGACCTCCGTGTCGACCGCCAGCAGTTTAGAAATAACATTAAAATCCAAGATTCCCTGTCGGCGGTTAGTCATGCCAGCCACTCCCGTAGCGGTACCGGACGACACGGAGGTCGTCCCTCCCAAGGGCCAGAAGCGAATATCGCAGCGGCCCCGGACGACACGGAGGTCATCTTTCCCAAATGCCCAGAAGCCACTCCCGCAGCGGTCCCGGACGACACGGAGGTCATCCCTCCCAAATGCCAGAAACAAATATCGCAGCGGTCCCGGGCGACACGGAGGTCGTCCCTCACAAGAGCCAGAAGCGAACATCGTAGCGAGCGGGTTGATCTCGCGATTTCCTCCCATTGTATGATCCTGGCTTCAATAAGAACACCAAGCCGCTACCAAGTATACTCGACTGTATAAGTCACCGTCTGCGTGCCATCTGGATCCACTGTGACCGGAAAATCAATGGTTTGCGCATCGGTCTTCTCAAACACTTGGCTTGGCTTTTGGATCTTCCAATTCGACCAGCGAAACAGCGGCTCCACCACTTTCACGGTCACGGTCTCTTCACTGCGGTTGCGGATCTCGATCTCAAACGTCTCGCGGATTAAATCCTGACTCGGGTGCTTGTAGAAATTCGTGCGCTTGCGCTCGCCGACGATGTCGAAGGCGTTGCCTAGATAGACGCGGATGGTCTCGTTTTTTGGCGTATGATCGATCGTGTTTTCGCCGGTAAATTCGAGCTGACCGTCGTCATCCATCCGATAAAAACGCATACGCCCTGCTGGCAATGCCACACCGAGACCGTTCTCTTTGCGATTCTCAAGCTCGCGGTAAATCGCTACGTCTGGCTGCCCATTTTGGCCGTAATTTTGATTGAGATTCATCCCGCCGCGGTAGCTCGCCTTCAGCCCCTCATAGACGTAGAGCTTCGTGGTTTGCACATTTTCACCACGGACGAATTCCACCTGTTTGGTTTCACGATCTCGCAGTGTCGTCGTCAGCGGCAGTGAATACATGTGAAACTCGTCGAACTTCTTTTCTTCGACTTGTGGCGCGCCTCCAGCGCTATCTGCCATCGCCATCGCGTAGACTTTTTCGCGACGCAGTTGCTGTGGTGGTTCAACCTTATTTACATCGCCCGCGATCAATTTAATTTTTGCGTCTTCAAAGGTCTTGCCGGTGTTATTCTCAATCGAAACCCAGCCCGTGAGCGTCACCGCGTCGCCCTTTTCGGGCAATACTAGATTGTAGTCGGACTTCCACGAAATGCCATTGGTCAAATAGCTGAGCTGGGCGTCAAAGGCTGCTTTTCTGTCAGAATGTAGTTTCCATGACAGCGTTGGCTGCAGCACCGAATCATCACCAAGACTGGGGAAGAGCGGCACACCTGGGAGCCGCGTCTGCAGCTCGCCATCAACTTGAATAATCGGCTCCAAGTGCTTTTGCTGCGGATTGCCGTATTGATTCTTGGTCATAATCATCGAAGGCGCACGGATAATTTTACCCGACTCGATCACCTCTTTGCCGTCCACCACCTTTAGAAACCGAATTGACTGGCCCTCGAACATTTGCAGCAATCGTTGCTGATCGACTGGATCACCACGATAGCTCTGCTCGACCACACTGAGCGCGACCGCGCCGCTGGGATCACGTAAAATCACCGACTCGGGCTCGAGTTGCGCGGTCACGCCACTGTAGCTGACATCACTGAGACCCGCATTCAGATCGAGCGACACGGTATCGCGCACCACGCCGAAGTTTTCGTTATAGACAGTGATCGCTGGCTGCGCGGATGCTAGAGTCGCGAGACAAACAGTAAAGAATTGGAGTCGTATTGATTTCATCATAGCAGGAACGCGCGAGCGCTGTGGTTTATTAGATCATTTTAGCTAAAACTGAATGCATCAAGTCTCCTAGCTCTTTGATTCATTTGATTGAACCGAACAGTTTAATCGAATCAGCAGAGGATTCAAGCGACGCGAAACTTATCGACCTTCCACCACCTCGGCCAAATCACACAGCAGCTCAGCAATCTCAAGAAAGCGCTCACGCTTGGCATCATCCGCGATTAGACCGAATTCAGAGAAAGACAGCACGCCACCGCGCAATGCAATGGTGCCCTTCGAACCTTTCAAAAATTTGGCAATGAGCGCACGGCGATCGCTGTAGAAAATACGCGCGAATTGAACATCATCATTGGTACGCACGTCGATCGCAGAATCAAACGATGAGTCGCCGCTCAACCAAGGTTGCTTCGAGCCACTGTCACGTTGACGAAAGCCCCCCAGCAAACCCGTCGCGGTGATTTGCCATGTAAATGACTCGTCATCGACTTTGACTTTTATAATCGTCTCAATCTGACGTGTGTTTTGTAATCCTTTGCCCGGCACAGAGATTGAAATCTCTCGTTGACGATACACGCCATGTACAAATGGCTCCGCGCGAATAAACCCCGCGAGCTGTGGCGTTGGCTCGGTCAAATCAACCTTTAGTTGCTGCGCTATCTTGCGATATTGACGCACAATTTTCTCTGATGACTGCCGAACCATGAACCAAAACAAGGCCGCCACTCCAATTGAGAGCACTACTATAAAACAGATTTCCAAAACCATAATCACTGAGATAGTCAAAGCACGCCAAACTGCGAGTGTGTTTTCACCCAAAACATTAGACTGGAGCGGGTCATCAGAGAACAGAAGGCAGAAATCAGAGGCCAGAGAGTTGTCGGATTCTTCGTTACGCCAGAATGACGATGTCTCTGTTCCATGGTTTCTGACGGAACAATCTAGGATTAAGCTGGAGCGAACGCATCCACACAATAGGGTGATTCACTTCATACAGGCACTGTATCTCTTCAACATCCACCCATCATGAAAATATCTCCACTGCTCTGCGCGCTCTTTATCGCTTTAATTAGCGGCTGTTCGACGACCACCCAACGTATCGATGCGAGTGGGGCACAGTTCAACAGCTACACCGTCGCTGAAAAACGACTCATCCGCAGCGGTCAGATCGCAGTCGGCTTTGATGAAGATCAAGTGCGCATCGCCCTCGGCGACCCCAGCCACATCAAGCCCGACACCCGCTCCAACGGTACGCGCTACATCTGGGAATACCATAAACTGAAGCCCAACTATAATATTTCCAACTCCGTCGGCGTCGGCACTCGTGGTATCAGTGCAGGTATTGGCGTCCGCGGCACTCCGATACATAGCAAATTGAGAAAGCGTATTGTGTTTGAGCGCAGTAACCAAAGAGTCTCCGACTTTCAATCTTTCGAATAATTCAGACATGTCCACCGCACGTAGATACACACAAGCCGACTTTCGCAAACAACTCAGCTGGTCTGACCTCGATCCAGATTATCTACGCCAACTCGTAGGCCTCGCAAAGATCGAAGACCTCGCTGGCGCGGGGCTCGCGGTACGCCCCGAGCGACTCGGCGATGTGACCACTGCCCTGATGCCCGAGGGCGCAATCGGCACTGCCCAACTCACCGCCCGCGAACCGATGATCGTCTGCGGCCTTGGCCTGGTGCAACTCGCACTGAACTCGTATGGCGAAGGCTGCAGCTTCGAAGCACAGGTGCAAGACGGTGGACGAGTCGCCGGCGGCGACTCACTCGGCATACTCACCGGCCCCTCCGCTCCACTGCTGCAAGCCGAGCGCATCATTCTCAACTTTCTCCAGCACTTGGCCGGCATCGCCACCGAAACACGTGCCTACGCCGATGCACTCAGTCAGAGCGACACCGTACTACTCGATACACGCAAGACGTTGCCCGGCTACCGTGTGCTGCAAAAATATGCCTTCGCATGTGGTGGCGGCTACAACCACCGCATCGGCTTATTCGACCGTGTGATGCTCAAGGACAACCACCTCGCCGTGGCCGGAGCCACCAGCGCTGACCGACTCACCACAACGGTTAGCCTCGCCCGCAGCGCCTGCGAAGGCCTCGCGATCGAAGTCGAAGTCGATACACTTGAGCAAATCCCACCCGTGCTTGAGGCCGGCGCCGACATCGTCCTACTCGATAACTTCAGTAAGGATGATCTCAAAGCCGCCATCGAACTGATCGGCGACCGCGCATGCAGCGAAGCCAGTGGCGGCATCCAACTCGATACTTTAGCGAGCCTTGGCACACTCGGGCTCGACTTCATCTCCACTGGAGCCCCGGTGCATCAAAGCCATTGGAAGGACATCGGCCTCGATTGGCTATAGTAGTGAAAGTGATGATTAAGATTAAGTAGACAAAGACTGTTCACAACTATCACCCCTCACTGTCACTACCCTCACTCAATAGCATGAGCACTGATACAGATTACAAAGAATCAAAGAGCACCGAGGATGAGTTCGTCATTCTCAAGGCACTACTCGATGCGCGTGACGAGTTTGTTTCCGGCAGCCTGCTCGCCGAGCAGCTAGGTATTTCTCGGCCTGCCATTCACGGCAAACTAGAGAAATTACGCGACCAAGGCTTTACCTTTGAAGCGGTGCGCAACCGCGGCTACCGACTCACACACGAGCCCGAAGTGTTGCATCCCGCGTTAATTCGTTACTATTTGCAAGACGCCGCGGCAGCACTCGACGTGCTTTATTTCCCAGTGATCGACAGCACTAACAGCGAAGCAGAGCGACAATTTAGCTACGGCCGTAACAGCCCATTTGCCATCGCCTCCAGTTGTCAAACCAAAGGCCGTGGACGCCTCGGTCGCGACTGGTATAGCGCTTCGGCAGATAACTTGTATCTTTCGGTCTTATTTGAGCCCAACATCCCGCCACAACAGCTCCAACACTTCACCCTCTGGGCCGGCATTACTATTTGCCGCGCACTACAACCCTTCACTCCCAAAACCAAGCTGCAGATCAAATGGCCCAACGATCTACACTGCGAAGGCCGAAAATTCGCTGGCATGCTCACGGAGGCGAAAATGGATTCCGACAGCTTGCGCAGCATCGTCTTTGGCATCGGCATTAACTTAAACAGCAACCCATGTAAATTCCCGAAAGAGCTGCGCGGTATAGCTACCAGCCTCTACGCGATCCACGGCCAAGAAATACCTATCAACATAGTTGCTACCCGCGTGCTGCAAGCGATCAACCACGCCTACGAGGCCTGTATCCATAACAAAACAACCGAAAAACTCGCCGACGCGTGGGCACCCCTTAGCTCACTCAGCGGTAAACCAGTGACCACACTTCAAGGTGGTAAAGCAATCTCTGGTATCGCCAGCGGGATCGACGCATCCGGCGCACTGCTGCTGACACAACCCGACGGCAGTACGATCCCAGTGCGGGCTGGTGATGTAACGTTAAAGAAGTAAATGACCTCTGATGTGGTGTGCGAGCTTGCTCGTACCTACACAAGCCCAAGAATAATCAGGCGTGAGCAAGCTCGTGCACTACGAATATAACAATGAATTTACTCTGCATCGATGTTGGCAACACCAGCTCCCACTACGGAATCGTAGATCGCCAAACCGTCATTCACACTGGACATTTTCCTACCGCAGGCTTTCGCGGCTGCGAGTCCAAAGCCTTTGCTACACTGATCGAACCGCTGCTTAAGGGCGTCAACGGCATCTCTTTTTGCTCCGTGGTCCCGAATATTAACGCCCACCTGCAAGCCAGTGTGAGTCGGTTCAATCTGCCCATTTTTCACCTCACGCACAAAACTTGTCGCGGCCTCGAGTTGGCGTATCCAACACCCGAAGAGATCGGGCAGGATCGGATAGCGAATGCCATCGCCGTGCAGGAATATCACGGCGTACCCGCCATTATTCTCGATATGGGCACCGCAGTAACCTTCGACATTATTACCAGCGCAGGCTACGAAGGCGGCATCATCGCCCCCGGTCTCGCCGTAATGACCCGCTATCTGCATGAGCAAACGGCACTCTTACCCGAACTCAACGAAGCTGACTTGCTTAACGTCGAGGGTGCGATTGGTAAATCCACTGTACACGCAATGAGACTAGGCGTCGCTGTCGGCTTTTCCGGAATGGTCGACGCGCTCCTCGCCCGCGTCCTAGCAGAACTCAAAATACGCGGTGAAGCTGAGCCCATCGTACTCTCCACTGGTGGCAGCATTGCCAATCTCACCAAAGACTGGGCACAGAAAAGTGTGTTCGTCGAAGACCTCACCCTGATGGGCTTAGCAGTGGCATTTGAGCGGCAAACGTAGGGCACTTACAGGATTGCGGGGCAAACTCCTCGTTAAGATTAATTCTTCGGCCGTAGCGACTGGCTCCCTTGTAATCACTAGGCTTTACGCTAAGAGTGACTCTCGTACCTTCCGCGCGAAATAAAAGCGCGGACGCCCACTCAAATCCTTCATGCACTCACCTTGCAGCCCCGCTGCTGCAGCCAATGCGTCCAAAGCCTCGGTCTGTGCGATGCCAGTCTCCAGTGCCAACAACCCGCCGAGCTTCATGTGACTCGCGGCGTCTTCAAAAATGAGGCGTAAATCGTCGAGGCCATCCGCGCCAGAAACCAGCGCACTGTGCGGCTCGTGCGCGACGACTTCCGGCTCGGCAGTCGCCATTTCTTCTTCGGTTAAATACGGTGGATTTGAGACGATTAGGTCGTAACGTTGCTCACCTAGTCCCAAAGGACTAAACCAACTCCCTTCATGATACCTCACCCGAGCATCTAGCTCTAGAGCGACCGCATTCTCTTTTGCCAGCGAAAGCGCTTCAACACTCACATCAACTGCATCGACCGACGCCTTAGGATACTTCTTTGCTAACGCTAGAGCTAACGCACCAGACCCTGTTCCTAGGTCTAATACTGTATTCGGCTCTTCCGATAATGTCTCATTAACAAGCTCAACCAATTCCTCGGTTTCGTAGCGTGGGATCAACGCACGGCGATCCACCTTCAGCTCCATGTCGCAAAAGTCCACGGTGCCGACAATGTATTGCAACGGCTCACGATCTGCCCGGCGCTTGACTAGAGGGCGCAGGGCGACGAGCTGTGTCTCGGTCAGCGGGCGATCGAGATCGAGATAGAGCTCCAGTCGCTTAATACCAAGCGAGTAAGCGATCAATGTATCGGCATCAAGCCGCGCGTTGGCCACGCCCTTCGACAAGAAGAAAGCCTCCGTGCGCTCTTTAATTTCGCGAATCGTTAACAGTGCCATAATACGTTTTTAGAAAAGTAGATTTACATTAAACTGTGGCGTCGTTGCTTGCAACGGCCTCTTAGGTAATTGGCCTGATCCAACTGCTGGCCGTTGCAAGCAACGACGCCACAAACAAACGATTTCGCATATTACAGACAGAATGTTTCGAAGTCATTTTTCTTCACTTTCAACTTTATCTCTCAGTCCTCAAGTCTCTCGAATCTCAGCCCTCAGCTCCCTCAGCTCTCTACCTGCGCCTTCAGTAGATTTTCAATACGAGCATCATAATCAAAATTCTGTAGACCATCGATCAGATCCTCAAGATCTCCATCAATGACGGACGGCAACGACAGACTCAGACCAATGCGATGGTCCGTGAGACGACCTTGCGGATAGTTATAAGTGCGAATGCGCTCGGAACGGTCGCCAGTGCCTATCTGGCCCTTACGTTCGGCGGCATATTTCGCATGTTCCTCGTCCTCTTTCGCCTTGAGCAAGCGCGAGCGCATGACGGTTAACGCCTTGGCACGATTCTTAATCTGCGAACGCTCGTCGGCACAATAGACAGTCACCCCAGTCGGTATGTGCGTCATCATTACCGCAGAGTCAGTCGTATTAACGTGCTGACCACCTGCGCCAGAAGCACGCATCGTCGCGATGTCCAAATCCTGAGTGCGAATCTCGATATCCACCTCTTCCGCCTCGGGTAGCACGGCCACCGTGGCAGTCGAAGTATGGATGCGCCCTTGCGTCTCGGTCACGGGCACACGCTGCACGCGGTGCACACCACTTTCAAATTTTAGATACTTGTAGGCATCTTCTCCCGTCATATTGAAAATTATTTCACGATAGCCACCGGTATCGGCCAAGCTGGTGCTCATCACTTCCACCTTCCAACCACGCCGCTCGGCGTAACGACTATACATACGGAACAGATCACCGGCGAAAATGTTGGCTTCATCACCGCCCGCGCCACCACGAATTTCCATCACCGAATTACGGCTATCGGTCGGATCTGGTGGGATCATCGCGCGCAACACATCGTTTTCCAAGGTCTCGATCTGAGCGCGAAGCTCGACCAGTTCTTCTTCCGCCATTTCGCGAATTTCTTCCTCGGTCTCCTTGTCCGCAATCATCGCCTCATTTTCTGCGATCGCTTTATAAGCGGCATTGAAGGCTTCGAATTTTTCGATCAGGTTGCTGACACGCTGATGCTCGCGCCCCACTTCAGCCGCACGACGTTGGTCGGAATAGAAGTTGGGTTCAGCGATTTGAGCGTCCAAGGAGTCAAGCTTGGCACGGAATGGAGCAATATCAGGAATTTTTGACATATTTTTGTATGTAAGCCCACAAAATGTAGTGGGTGTATAAATCAATTCGCGAAAGTCGCCGCAAGGTCAACCACGGAGGGCTGGCGAGGGATTAAATCTAGCGCTGCCAGCGCTCAGGATCCTTCGCGCTCGAGCTCCAATCCGCGGCGCTGCACAACCGCACGCAGACAGAGACTGCCAGCGACGCCGACGACGATGCCAAGCGTCCCCCAAGCGATATCTGCCAACGATGGAACCCTGTTGGGCAGAACCAGCTGCGCGCCTTCGGTCAATAATAGCAGCACGAATAAGGACGCCGCGGCCCACAAACTCGGCGCCAGCCGACCGTGCCCGATCGGGTGGCTTCGGCCAGTCGGCCGCGCTTGGTTACGAGTCAGCAGCCACGGGCACAACAACCCGGCGGCACAATACGGCACGGCGGTGCGCAGCTCGCCGTGCCGATCCGCCCAAGCACTCAGCCATTCTGGCAGCCAGCATACTTCCCGCAGGCTCGGTGAGCCGCGCAGCGACAGATACAGGATGGCCAGCAATAGGAGTAGGTAGGCCGCGCGCACGCCCCACTGCAGTCCGGCGGTCGACAGGGCGCGGCTGTGTTTCAAAAATGAGTGCTTAGTCATGTATGCATTCAGGCATGGATCGGTGCGGCAGCAATTATGCAGTTAGGACCCACGGCGTGTCGATTGAAATGCCGCGCGATTGGTAGCGAGCGGGTTGATCCCGCGATTCTGTCGGGGAGGGTCGATTCTGTTGGGGAGGGTCGACCTCCGTGTCGACCGCAAGTGCTTTAGAAATAAGATTAAAATCCAAGATTCTATGGGCGGTTAGTTATGTCAGCCACTCCCGCCGCGTTATCGGACGACACGGAGGTCGTCCCTCCCAAATGCCACAGAGCCAAAGACATCGCCGAAAAAACTCAGCGCCTCTGCGCCTCTGCGCGAGATCACAGTGCCCGCAAAGCCACCGCCCACACAGGACTGCTCTGAAAATCCTGGCGTAAAGCCAGTCGCTACAAAAAAAAGCCGCCCAGCAATGGGCGGCCTGTAAAAATTGGAATTGCTAAGGTGGCGGCGATTCTACTGGGGAGGTCATCCCTCCCAAGAGCCCAGAAGCCACTCCCGCAGCGGTACCGGACAACACGTAGGTCATCCCTCCCAAATGCAGCAGAGCTAAAGCCATCGCCAAAAAAAATCTCAGCACCTCTGCGCCTCTGCGCGAGATCATAGTACCCGCAAAACCACCGCCCATACAGGACTGCTCTGAAAATCCTGGCGTAAAGCCAGTCGCTACAAAAAAAGGTTCATCGTCATTTACCGAGAAAATACTACTCTGAGCCTAGTGTGGCTGCTATTCTACTGGGGAGGTCATCCCTCCCAAATGCCACAGAGCCAAAGTCATCGCCAAAAAAACTCAGCGCCTCTGCGCCTCTGCGCGAGATCACAGTGCCCGCAAAGCCACCGCCCATACAGGACTGCTCTGAAAATCCTGGCGTCAAGCCAGTCGCTACAAAAAAGGCCGCCCAGCAATGGGCGGCCTGTAAAAATTGGAATTGCTCAGGTGGCCGCTAGTTGTAAGTCGAGCCAGTATCGCCGATATCGGTGCTACCGGTGGGGATACTGGAAGACGATGAACCACCCACGCTCTTTTTTGCCACTGAAGCTGCTTCGTTAGATTGCTGCGAAACGACAGCAGAACCAGCTCCACCTAGAGAAGCCGCAACAACTGCAGCTTGAATGGTCGCCGCTGGCACGCCTGCATCGGCAGCCTTAGCTTTCGCGTCAGCAACTGCTTGGTCGGTCGTCGCGGCAGCGAGTTCCGCTTCCAACGTGACTACTGCGGCAGCGACTTCAGCTTCAGTTGCAGCAGCTGCGATGTTAGTGATAGAGCAGGCTCCAGCGATTAGAGACAGTGCGATGAGAAGTTTACGTAGTTTTAGCATGTTGATAATGATATGTGGTTAATTAGAAAATCTAGTAGGCGTTGTTTGTCGCCCTAACTGTCATTAGCAGAATACGAATGTCAAACCATAAACTGGCTGATTCGATGTACTCCAAATCACAGGCAATACGGGACTGTAGGCAGGTATCGCCGCGCCAACCATTGACCTGCGCCCAGCCGGTAATGCCGGGCTTGACGGTGTGGCGGATGTTGTAGTAGGCGATTTCAGACTTTAATTGGTTCACATGATACACGCGTTCGGGGCGCGGCCCGACCAGGCTCATCTCGCCCTTGAGCACATTCCAAAACTGCGGCAATTCGTCGATATTCAAGCGCCGCATCAAGGCACCAATCTTTAGAATACGGCTATCCACTCGCAAGGTACTTTGGGATAAATGATCGGATTTATCGGCATCGAGACGCATCGAGCGGATTTTTAACATTCTAAACAGTTTACCTCCACGACCTGCACGTTCTTGGTGAAACAAGACCGGCCCGGGTGATTCCCGATACACGATCGCGGCAAACAGCGCAATCACTGGCGCAAACAGCAGCAGCCCGACCAGCGCACCCAAAATATCCAGCGCGCGCTTCAACACCGCAAAGCCGATCTGGTCCAGCGGGCGCGGCGGCTGAGTCAGCAGCGGCACGCCTTGCAGCGATTCCAGGTGCAGGCAGCGGGTCAACGAGGTGATGGTTGCCGGTAGCAGCGCAAAATCAATCAGCTCACGACCGCACAATTGCTGCACCGCAGCGAGGCCAGCCGCATCGAGGCTGCCCTCCGCCACAATCACTTCATCATAATGGCGCGCTTGAAATAGCGGGGCAAGCTCGGTCGCGGCCGGCCAGTGCTGCACCCCGTCCGGCAGTGGTGCCGCGCCCAGCTCGGCGACCACCCCGACCACCCGCAGTGGATAGAGCCGCGCGCGATCTTGCGCCCGCTGCAGCAGCGCCGGCGCTTGCGCATTCCAGCCGATGAGTAAGGTCTGCCGCTGCACCCAGCTGCGATAGTTGCGCGCGATGAAGCGCCGCGTATACGCAAAGCGCCACCACGGCAGTAACACCGCGAGCGTACAGGTCGAGAACAGCACGAACAGGCGCGAAATAGCCGGATCGACCTTGAGCCCCAGCGATACCAGCGCCAGTAATGCGCCCCACACACAGGCGGTGCGCAGCCCCAGTAGCGGTGAGGCGAGTAAGCCGGCCCGACTAAAGCGGTCATTATACAGCTGCAGGCCGAGAAACAGCGCCGCGGCGAGGCTAAACTGCGGCAGGTAGGTCAGCCAATTTGCCGGCGCGGGCGAGAGCATGCCGAGCGCGCCCAGTGGCGAAAAAAACTTCAGGTAGAAGCCGGTGCTCATCGCAAGCAGTACACACACGAGATCGCCAGCAACCAGGCCGGCCACCAACCATTGCCGCCCCGCGCGGCGGCGCTCACGCTGCAGGCCCGCGGCACTGATATCGATTGGTCTGGCTGGGTTACTTGAAGTTCGAGTGACACTCATTAGATAACATTTTCAACACCCTAAAATTAAGTAATGTACTTGAACCGAAGCAAACAAAATTACATCTTCGATGGAAATTAATACACCAAATCATGCAATTAACTGTTCTCCTCCCCAAACTCCCCCACTCTAGCGCAGCAGTTGTTAGAATTCAGGGGCACTGGCAATGTGCAATAAGTGATTGGTTCACAACCGCTACGCTAGCACCCAAGGGCATAATAAAGGGCCCTGCGGGCGAGGTTCGGGAGCCAATGTTTACATAGAGCATACCCTTAAAAATCCTCCTCCCAAAACTCCCCCACTCTAGCGTAGCGGTTGTTAGAAATTCAGGGCACTGGCAATGTGCTCTACTAGGTGGTTGGTTCACAACCGCTACGCTAGAGAAGACCCTGCGGGCGAGGTTCGGGAGCTAATGTTTTACATAGAGCATACCCTTAAAAAATCCCCCTCCCAAAACTCCCGTCCTCTAGCGCAGCGGTTGTTAGAAATTCAGGGCACTGGCAATGTGCTCTGCAATAAGTGATTGGTTCACAACCGCTACGCTAGCACCCAAGGGCATAATAAAGGGCCCTGCGGGCGAGTTTGGGGAGCTAATGTTTTACATAGAGCATACCCTTAAAAAATCCCCCTCCCGATACTCCCGTCCTCTAGCGCAGCGGTTGTTAAAAATTCAGGGGCACTGGCAATGTGCTCTACTAGGTGGTTGGTTCACAACCGCTACGCTAGCACCCAAGGGCATAATAAAGGGCCCTGCGGGCGAGTCTGGGGAGCCAATGTTTTACCCTTAAAAATTCTCCTCCCCAACTCCCCCACTCAAGCGCAGCGGTTGTTAAAAATTCAGAGGCACTGGCAATGTGCTATACTAGGTGGTTGGTTCACAACCGCTACGCTAGCACCCAAGGGCATAATAAAGGGCCCTGCGGGCGAGGTTCGGGAGCCAATGTTTTACCCTTAAAAATCCTCCTCCCGAAACTCCCCCACTCAAGCGCAGCGGTTGTTAAAAATCAGGGACACTGGCAATGTGCTCTACTAGGTGGTTGGTTCACAACCGCTACGCTAGGGGGCCCTGCGGGCGAGGTTCGGGAGCTAGAGTTTGCCAGGAAATAGCTTTTAGATTAAAGATTAGGCATGGATGCTCACACTGAATTAACTGGCACTATTATTGGTGCCGCAATGGAAGTGCACAACTATTGGGGGCCAGGGCTCATCGAAAGTATTTATGAAAAAAGCCTACAACATGAGCTTGCCTTACGAAACGTTGAGGTCAGCCGCCAAGTAAAGCTCCAACTTAAATACAAAGATCTGGAATTAGATGATGACTATGCTCTAGACCTGATTGTTGATGGTAAAGTGATCGTCGAACTAAAATCCGTCAAAGCGCTCGCACCGATACATGAAGCGCAACTGATGTCGTATATGAAGTTAACAGACTGCAAAGTCGGTTTACTGATTAACTTTAATACGATCCGCCTCAAAGAGGGCATACGCCGACTGTCGCTTTCTGAATAACCGCCGCATTCGTCTAGCCCTGCTCCCCAAACTCCCGTCCTCTAGCGCAGCGGTTGTTAAAAAAATCAGGGGCACTGGCAGTGTGCTCTACTAGGTGGTTGGTTTACAACCGCTACGCTAGCACCCAAGGGCATAATAAAGGGCCCTGCGGGCGAGTCTGGGAGCCAATGTTTTACCCTTAAAAATCCTCCTCCCAAAACTCCCGCACTCTAGCGCAGCGGTTGTTAAAAATTCAGGGACACTGGCAATGTGCTCTGCAATAAGTGATTGGTTCACAACCGCTACGCTAGAGAAGACCCTGCGGGCGAGTCTGGGGAGCTAATGTTTTACATAGAGCATACCCTTAAAAATCCCCCTCCCAAAACTCCCCCACTCTAGCGCAGCGGTTGTAAAAAAATCAGGGGCACTGGCAATGCGCTGAGCCCGCCGCACGAACTACAAGTAACCGTCCGCGACTTTGCGCTTTTCAGCTCAGGCTTTGTGCACACTATTCACTCGATGTTTTTACTCTACAACACCCTGCTGTTTATCGGCTTCGCGCTGTTCGGCGGCGGGCGCTACGACTGGGCCTACCAGTGGGGCGCAGTGCTGCTCGCTCTCAATGCGCTGCCGTTCTTATACCGCCTAGTACGGCAACGCGGGCAATTGCTCGGGCGCGGCCCCGTGTTTTGGCTGCTCGGCGTGCTACTGCCGTGGTGTGTTTTCGGCGGGCTATTTTATGCCGCGCTGAGTAATCCCTCCCATGAATTACTCTATCCGCGCAATCTGTTCAGCCCACTGATCCCGCTCGAGTATCAGACCGCGCTGCCGACCACGCCACACCCCGCCCGCAGCCGCTTGTTTCTATTGTTTGTACTCGGGCTGCTGTGCCTACCGCTCAACTTACTCACGGCACCGCTGCCACGCGCGCAGCTGCGCCGCGTCCTCGGCCTGATCGTGGTGGTCGCCGGGCTCCTGGCGATCAGTGGCGCGGTGATGAAGCTGAGCGGCAATCCCAAACTACTCGGCTTGATCGAGCTACGTGAGCCGATCGCATTTGGTAGCTTTTTTTATAAAAACCACTGGGCCTACTTTGCCCTGCTCGCCGCCGGCTGCGGCATGGGGCTGTACCACTCCGTGTTTGCCCGCGAGCGCCACAGCGGTCACTTCCCCGAAAAAAGCGTCGGCCTCGCGCTGCTGGTACTGATTCTACTGATCAGTATTCCGCTCGCTGAGGCACGCGCCGCCAGCCTAGTCGCCGCACCGCTGGCACTGGCCTTTCTGCTGTCGGTGCTGCGCCCGCTGCGGCAACGCATTCCCCGCGGCGCGCTACTGCTGGGCATCCTGGCCCTGGTCGGAGCCAGCTGGGGGCTGTACCAGATCGCGCAGCCACAACTCGAGCGCTCAATTCAGCGCAGCCAGGGGCAGATTGAAGCGGCTGAGCGTCAGGACTACGGCCGGGTGAAGCGGATCGCGCTGTACCGCGACAGTTGGCAAATGCTGCAGGCACGGCCGGTGTGGGGCTGGGGGGCCGGTAGCTTTATCCACATTCATCCGATCTACGCCGGCGCAGAATTTTACCGCAAGAATGGCAAATATCCCGTCGCCTACGAGTTCACCCACTCCGACCCGCTGCAACGCCTGGTCGAGTACGGCATCGCCGGCTGCGCTCTGCTGTTTAGCCCCTGCCTGACTCTAGCACTCGGCCTGCGCAAGCGCGTGGCATCCAACCGCATTAGTCTCTGGATATTAGGCGCCTGCCTTGGGGTGCTGCTGGCGTCGACCATCGATATGGTCTTCACCGCGCCGGCGATCGCCACCGGCTTCCTGCTGTGCGCCTCGGCCGCGGCGCGCTATGGGATCGAGACGCGGCGACTCAAAACAGAGCCCTGAATTGACTCGCGCAGAGGCGTGGAGCCTCATCCACTGCACAAAACCCAAGCTCCGTGTCTCCGTGTGAAACCCCACTCCTGTTGGTTCAGTGCTCAAAGACCCGTACGACGTTATTACTCACACGGAGACACGAAGACACGGAGGCTCATCCACCGCACAGAACAGCACAGAACCCAAGCTCCGTGACTTGGTGCCTCCGTGTGAAACCCAGCTCTTTATTGCTCTATGGTCACTGACCAGCACGACGTTATGGCTCACACGGAGACACGAAGACACGGAGGCTCATCCACCGCACAAAACCCAAGCTCCGTGCCTCCGTGTGAAACTCAGCCCTTGATGGCTCACGACGTCGAACGCTACGCTTCTAATTTACCGTTAATAATTCGGCGAATTCCATCCTTCATCAAGGCATCACCGAAATTGAGCAAATATCCTACCTTCAAGTCAGTCAGGCGCAAGTAGGTCAGTAATTGTTTTTTATGAACCGGTGAGACCTGCTCAACAGATTTAAGCTCAATGATGACCAATCTATTCACAATGAGATCTGCGCGAAAGCCTTCATCAAAGCGCTCTCCTTCGAACTCAATAGAAATGGCCCGCTGTCGTTCAACAACCAGCCCACGCTGCTTTAGCCTACGAGCCAGCACCGCTTCATAAACCATTTCCAACAAGCCAGGACCCACTACCTTATGTATGCTCACTGCCCCATCGACAATAATGGTCCCAATCTCATTTTCATTCATCTCACTCACCCACGCTTACATAAGTTAGTAATCTGACAAATGCAATAGCCCGTCATTCGCACAGTACCGAACCCAAGCTCCGTGCCTCCGTGTCTCCGTGTGAAACCCTGCTCCTATTGGTTCAGTGCTCAATGACCCGCACAACGTGATTACTCACACGGAGACGCGGAGACACGGAGGCTCATCCATCGCACAAAACCTAAGCCGTGCCGTACATTGCAACTAGCAATGCCCGCAGCTGCGCCGCCACTTTAGGATCCACATGATCAATACACTCGCCGAGCCTGAGACGACTAATCGTGCGTATTTGATCGATCGCAATTTCTGCAGGGCGCCCCACACAGTTGACTTGTAGCCGGGTTCGCCACTGCGGGTGCAACTGACTGGTGAGTGGACAAACGACGACCGTCTGCAAATGCCGATTCATTAGGGCGTCACTGACCACAATTGCCGGCCGCGTTTTAGCAATTTCCGCCCCAATTACCGGATTCAAATCGACCCAATAAATACCATAGCGTTCAATCGAGCTCATTTAACCCTTCTTCCGCTACAGCATCCCATACCGTCCAGTCCTCGGCAGCATCTGCCATCTGTTTGTAGGTGCTTGCCCAATCCAGCTTCTCGTTGCGCAGTGGGCGTAAGATAATTGAATCTGGAGTGGTTTCGATCTCAACGGATTCATTGATCTGATAACGCTGCAGCAACTGCTTACTTAAGCGAATCCCCTTAGAATTGCCTATTTTTGCAAGTTTGACCGTCGATTTCATACGTAATTACGGTAATTACATGTAGGGTTTTGTCAAGTGCCGACGCACCGTACAAAACCCAAGCTCCGTGACTCCGTGTCTCCGTGTGAAACCCTGCACCTGTTAGTTCCGTGCTCAAAGACCCACACGACGCAGCCACAAAACCCAAGCCCCGTGCCTCCGTGTGAGAAATCATCTGGGTCTCTCTTTATTTCGTACTCAACTGGCTCGATGGTCGAAGGACGGGAACCACTCAAATACGCTAAAAAATGTACTCTTTGTTTCTTGAGATTTACGATTCAAAACCTCTAACGTTCAAACAATAAACGATCCAGCTGACTTTGACGTATGATTGATGCAAGCGTGCCTGGCTTAAGGTCTTTATGCATAGGCACGGGCACCGTAATCGTTTTCCCTAGCGCTTGCCTTTGTAATACTCGATGGCTTCCTTTTTGACGAACGGAGACGAAACCATTTTGCTCTAGGATCTTGCAAATTAAAGCCCCAGAAAACTTCTTACGCGGTGGCATATTCTGCTTCGAACTGGGTAATCCAGGCGTCTTCGACCAGTCGTCCGCTCACTTCTTCGGGGGGGGCACATTCGAGAAACAGGCCGACTGCCTCACGCAAGTTAGCCAGAGCTTCTTCGGGATTCGCCCCTTGGCTAGCAATATCTAAATCAGGAGTAAAGGCGACATACTGGTCTTCTTCTCGGCGTAAAACTGCGGTAAACTTTGATTTCATGACAGAAATTTATGTCGGATCGATTCGAGAGTCAATTCTGTGTCGTTGAGTAAACCGGTCAATATATAGATTGCTGATGGGCAGAGCGCATCCACCGCAGCTCACAGAACCCAAGCTCCTGTTGGTTCAGTGCTCAAAAACTAGTACGACGCGATTGCTCACACGGAGACACGAAGACACGGAGGCTCATCCACCGCACAGAACCCAAGCTCCGTGACTCCGTGCCTCCGTGTGAAACCTGCACCTGATGGTTCAGTGCTCAAAGACCCACACGACGCACCGCACAGAACCCAAGCTCCGTGTCTCCGTGCCTCCGTGTGAAACTCTGCTCCTGTTAGCACAGTGCTCTCGCGCTGAGGCGCTGAGGCGCTGATTTTTTTGGGGCGATGGCTTTGGCTCTGCTGCTCAGTTTAAGGGAATCGCGGGATCAACCCGCTCGCTACGGGATTCGCACAGCATCTGGGCATGTGTAGCGACTGGCTTTACGCCAGGAATTTGCCCAATCCAGAAGGAATTGCGGGATCAAGCCGCTCGCTAGGCCGCCTTGCTGCTGATTGTTTCTGACGTCTTCAGCGCTTGGAATGGCTAGCCTGCATACTGCTGATACAGCTGCAGAATCTTACCGTAGACCTCAGGAATGGAAAAATGCTGTTGGGCGATTGTCCGATGGTTTACAGATGCATTGCGTTGCGTATACCATGCCTGCATGGCATCGGCTAAGGACTGATCATCTCCGAGTTGCCCATAATACACATGCCTGAAGCCGTAGCTGGCAGCGCCAAAAGATTGCAAACCAGGAGCGTCGGTTAGAATCAAGGGTAAGTTAGACGCCAGAGCCTCCAGTCCTGTAAATGGCAGCCCCTCATAGCGACTGCTCAGGCAGAACGCATCCATTGCTCGGTAAAAGACCTCAGGGTCCGAGCGGTAGGCAGGGCGAACCACTTGGTCGGCGATGCCTAATTCAACCGCAAGCTGATGCATCTCTCGCATTTCAGTCGCTGAACCATTACCCACGTGTAGCAGATATAAAGGCTCCGTTTGGTCCCGTTGTTGAGCAAAACGGGCAAATGCACGATACAGCAGCTCAGGATTCTTTTGATAACTTAAACGGCCGATCGAGCCAATTACAGTCGCATCTTCTGGTAAGCCCAGACTCTGCCGTATTACCGCCCGCTCCTCAGCCGAAGCCACCTCACGGAAAACCGCAAAATCGACCGCATTCGGTATCGAAACATGACCATCCGTCCGTAGATACAGTGTCGCTTCCGCAAACTCGCTTTCTTCAGGTGACAGATGAATACTGATGCCACGGGGCCCCAAGAATCGCTCAATCGAGTTAAATAACAACGTTTTGACTCCGCCGCTATTACCTAGTCCATAGTAGGCATGGGGGGTGTAAAATACCTGGCCACTGACACTCTGCGGCAGCAATCGAGCCAATCCTCCGGCCTTGGATGAGTGCGCATGCGTCACACTGGGCCTGCGCCGCTTCGCAAAGGCATACAAGCGGCGGTACGCGCTCAGATCGGCAAGCGATGGACTGTTGGCTATTTTAAGATCTAGCGTCTCGCCGCCATTGGATTCGACCTTTTGGATCAAAGCGCTCAATTCGGCCGATCCTCGATTCGAGGAGTAGGCGAGATCAACCTCAACGCCATTTTCTAATAAAAAGTAAATCACACTTTCGACATGTCGAAAAACACCGTCTAGGCCAGGTTCGGAGATTAATAAGATCCTGTTACTCATCTAGTATGCAAAAAGTAAATTATATGAGCCGATTTAACCCAAGAGTGTAAATGGCACTGTCCGTAAATGATACTAAAATACCGTAAACTGCATAAATTATAGAAGTTATAGCAATAGAATGCTTAGTATCAAAGTGCTTTCGAATTGATATATAAAATATCAATGGAAGAAGAATGAGAATAAATGGGAAAAATCTTTCTGAAAGTTTGGCTACAGGAGATGTGAAAAGAATCAAACTATATATATAAATCGAAATATAATGTATACGACTCACCCCTAACGCAATGGAGATAAGCATAGATGTGGTTATGAACCAGAACGTTACAGATTCGTAAATCGAGTCCAAATTAAAATTATAGGTGCTATATAAGATTACTTTATTCTTAATGCCAAGTATCCCATACTCAAAATTTTCAGATTGAAAATAAGAAAAGAAAAGCATTCCTGATATCCAAATTAAAAATAAAATTGCAATAAGTAATAATCGAAAACGAAGCGTGTTTCCACTGGGCAACCACTTTGTCAAAAATATAAAAGGTATAAAAAATATAGCCGAAAGATGCATGCCTAAAGCTAACAACAAACAGAGCACTGACCAAAATGTGCGACGCCGTTGTAACTGCAATAACATTGCTAAAACACACAATGGGATGGCAATACTAGCACGGAGATGGTTTCCGAAGTATACTAGACAATAGGCATAGTAACTGCACAGGCATAAGATCGGATAAAGATACGCTTCTTCTTTACAGTAATGTACACATGCCGTGCGCACGCACAGCAACACTAAGAATAAAGAACAAATGCTTACTATAAAAATAAATATCCTAGGATTACTAGTGAAATACTTTAAACATGCAGATGCCTTCCAAAATAGAAACTCCTCATTGCCATATAATTTACTACCTAATGCACTCGCAGATTCTACATCTTCTAGACAATTAAATACACGAACATATCCTGCGGTATCATTTCCCGCGTTCAGCGGACGAAAGGACACTATATTTATGTAAAGTGTAAGTAATAGAAAAAAGCCAACTAACCAATAGGCAGTTAAATTTGTACGTCTCTGATTAAAAAGCAATGAAGCTAAAATTAGAATAATAGCTGTTGAGGCTATGAATAAATCTGACCTTAGGAATTCAAAGAATATCATGCAAAATGCGGTCAGATAATTTAAATAATTGATTATATAGTGCGTGCATAAATTGCTTTCACATCGTCGAATGTAATTCCTTTTTCATCTGAGAAAAAATCTACATCTATTAAATAATTTTTGATGAACCATGGAAGATCGCTTGGCTTGATTTCTTTGTAAAGCGACTTCCCGAAAAACGTAACTTTTTTACCAATTATCAATGCTTCTAAACCTACAGTTGAATTAATTGTATATACCTCATTTGCTTTCATTATTAGTTCAAAAGTATTAGCATTAGTAAATATCACCCTTCCAGCAAAAATAGGATCATTGAATTCCTCATACTCATCAGCTGATCCTGCTGGGTGTGGTTTAACAAAAACACATAAACTCGTTGTTTTTAGTATTCTTTTTATCGCCTGAATGTTGCCGATCTTACTGTTCAGCAATAATTGCGTATCGTCGTGGACTTGTCCGGGGTAAAAAACGAAATTAGTTATGTTACCTAAATCATTAATAAACTTAATTTTTGGCTTTTTAGTAGAAAATTTTTGGATAAATTTCTTGATCGGATTCTTATTATCGAACGATCGTTTAGAGTAGTGCTGGTATCCGATAGTTAGAGCGTAAACATAATCGCATACCAAATAAAAGTTTAAACGGTTTTTATTAATCGCCTGAGGTACAATGTTATTGTGCGACTTAGACCCTATGTACTCTCTCTTCCAACTTAAATAATCTGCAGTATTATTACATGGAGGCAATTTTAGCCCTTTTTTTAAGTTAGCATATAACTTTGACTCGGAATTTACTCCATTTGGATCAACCACAATCTTGCCAGGGACATTCGAAATTTCAAAGAACAATGTCTTCAATCCGAACACTTCATTACAATGCTTTGCAATTTTACCGACTATAGTTTGTCCGTTCCATATTAATAAATTACGAATAATGAATTCCTGATGCAGTTGCTGTAATGTGTATAAATAACGCGCCGCCATAGAATCTGCTTCCGCTATATTTAGTATGCCACATTGCAATTCACGGGTTTCATCAAGATTCAAATCAATATAATCCCTAGAACCAAAAAAATTTGAAATCAACTTGCATGTTACTCCTTCTCGTAAGCATGCAAACCATACTGAAGGTAAATGTGTAATAAATATATATTTCCTCTTTAAGTCTACTTTCGCTAATCTTAAAAAAAATTTACCCGATTGTAAAAAATCTACTAAACAAACTGTCGTCTCATTGGGATCACTTTTCATTTATTTTATCTTAACAATGGCAGGTTTAATAGACACGTAAATACCACTGGATTCAATATCTTTGGTTACGATTGTTCCGGCTCCAACAACCACGTCGTCAGCGATGTGAACTCCTTTTAATATGACTGCATTGGCACCGATCCAACATCTTTTACCAATACTTACAGAAGACTTAACAAATTGGTTTTTATGTACTCCAGCCTGATAAAAGTGATCGTGATCGAATATTTGAACATTTTGCCCTAGTAAAGTATTTGAACCTATTTTTACACTTTGCAAACAGTTGATCGAACTGCCTGCATTAATAAATACACCATCAGCAATTTCTAACAAACCCTGATCAACGAGTAAGCTTACGTTTCCCCTAGTGGTTAGACCTTTGCAATGCAAGCGACCGTTGTTAGTTATTCTAATACGCAAGCCCAACTCTATTTTACTTCTTAATAAGCTAATAACAAATTTATTGCGTGAGAATAATGATATAAAAAAAATATATACAAAACCCCAAAAACAAGAAATTAATTTTAATAACATGACTTAATTTTTTTATTTTAATGTTTTCACCTCTACATCGAATATTAGCGTACTCAAAATTAAGCTATGCCTTTATCCTGGGAAAAACCCAGAATCCTAGCTTTTTCCTGACGAAAAATAGTTCTAATGATTTCTGAATAAACAACGTTGTTGCAAGCGCAGATGCTGCGCCAACAGCGCCGTACTGACGAGTCAAAAGATATATTAGAACGACACCAATTGTATTTCCCACTAGCGTTATGTTTCGCATGGTTTTTTCATTTCCCGTCATATTTAGGATAAAACCGACAGAGCCAGTGGCAACGTTGAACGCCTGTGCAATAGCTATAATTTGTAGTAACGGTGCAGCATCCAGAAATCCAGAACCGTATAAACCTAAAACCCATTTCGGCACGGCGAGACAAATAATTAAAAATGGTGATGCCAGTAATAATCCTAAAGCTGATCCTTTTCGCAATAAGCCTAACAATTCTATTTTTTTTTCATCTTTATAGAGACTTGCAAAGAGCGGTGGGAGAACTGCGTTTATGACAATTAATACAAAATTAATCAAAAGCGCGGTGCGCTCAGCCACTTTAAAAAGACCCAGATCAGCATCACTCAAGTAAAAGCCCGCTACCATAATACAAACTGTTTGCTGAATAAAAGGGCTCAAGCTACTCACAAAAAACGCATTCGAGCTGGAATTGAACGCACTCGAATCTACTTTTTGTTCATCTACACCAGAAGGCTTCGTCTTAAGATAATTCCACACTTGGCACAGTCCTTGCGCGAAGACTACCCAGGCAGCGACCGCCATTGCCCAACCTGCCATCGCAATGCCGGCAGTCGATATTCGATCAAACGCAATGATCAAGACAGTGGCCACCAGTGCAATCCCACCATTTTCAAGCAAACAGGCAGTTGCGGGCTTACGGATGCCCTTCATGAAACCTGCAAGCACGAAGGCGACAGTAAAGGGCGGAATTGCCAGGGCGATTCCTGGCAACACAATGCCGAGCATTGGGGCGTCAAACCACAGTGCAAATTGATCCCGCAATAAAAAAACGAGTACGGCAGCGACCGTACTCAGCAAAGCACTTTTAGTCAGTGCCAAGCGCAAATAAACCGGGACTGCCGATGCGGTGGGATCCTGCCCGACATAGCGCATCAATGCATTATCCATCCCATAGCGGGCAAGGATACCTGCGCCGAGATAGATACTCTGCGCCAGGGCAAAGACGCCGACTCCCTCAGCGCCATACAGGCGGCCGAGGACAATAAACAGCACAATGCCGCCAACGGCAGCAATGCCCCTGGCAATGAAGGTGCGCATCAAGGCCAGTGCCAATTCGCCCTTGAAGCGCTGTAACAGTGAGGCTATCATTATGTATCCGATACGGTCGATGAAAGGCGCTACCAAAAGGGGGGGGGGCAAAAGGGGTCAAACGCAAAATATAAAGATTTATAGCGCGCCGTTGAAAGGGTGATTTTTAGAGTTAACAAAAATTTACGTTGGCTATAGAGCTTAGGCATGGCGCGCGGGTGCTGTTGGCGGCCCAACCGCTAATTGGCTTCAGTGCGATGCGGCTATTATTTGGCGTATCCTTTCTGATAGTTTCCTACATCCTTGCCGTAGCCATACTGATAACGCTCACTGTAGCTACCGGCATAGCTGCCGGAGCCACCAGCCGCGGCACGCAGA
>Ga0209302_10000164_pt1 | contig 41521 bp, 42 predicted proteins | sample ArcOceMetagenome_2_FD_187445 | JGI IMG/M metagenome (GOLD analysis project Ga0209302, IMG submission 187445) | Marine eukaryotic phytoplankton communities from Arctic Ocean - Arctic Ocean ARC135M Metagenome (SPAdes) (version 2) | ecosystem: Environmental > Aquatic > Marine > Oceanic | place...
GATCAGTATTTGGAAGGGAAAGAGTCGGACCGTACACACATGGATTATCATGATATGGCATTGAATTGTCTTAAATATATTGAAACAGATGAAAAAGAAAAGAATAAAATAGTCAAGAAGATATGTCGAGCGACGCACTTAACGGTCGATATGAAGCAGAAACTCATGGCAATTCACTAAATTACCTTCATCGTGTAGGTAATTCTGATATTTTATGTAAAAATGATGGCTTACATAAAAGTGCTTATGTAGGTAAAGTTCTGATTTTTTAATTCTATTTTCCATTTTGAAAAACGCAACACAAGGAAACCCTGTGTGTCTTTTTTGAAATCTCAAAATAGAATAGAAAACTAACGAAAAACACGTTTAGAGCATAATGCTCTCATTTGCTTTTTTAGAATTTTTGAGTTGTTACCATACTTTTTTTGAGAAGACGATGAATATGATTCGGTAATATTTAGGAAAACTTCTCGTTCTATATTATAGAACGAGAATGAACGAAAATAGAACAAAAATAGAACGAAAAAGCAGTAAACAAACACAATTACAATTTACATGTATATCATGTGACTATACATGTAGTAATAACTATGATTTTACGCGTCATAAATCTACTAGAAAGCATTTAAATAGAACAAAAACGCAAAATATAGAACAAACCGCGTTACACGATATTGCACCGCTAATATGTAAATACTGCGACAAAAAGTATTACGCTAGAAATAGCCTGTGGTATCATGAAAAAAAATGTGTCTACAAACATGAAAACAATGTAATCACAGTCGGTAACGACAACAACACTACATCTATTGTAGAGAAAAAAGAAGAGGATATGCCCGACATGAAAGAGTTAATAATTGCCTTGATGACACAAAATCAAAATATGCAAAAACAAATGTTTGAACAACAAGCACTAGTACAAGCGCATGCTGAAACCCAACAAAAACAATTACTAGAAATGATGCCACAATTAGGTAATACAAGTAATACAACAAATAACAATACCATGTCAAATAGTAACAACAAAACCAATAACTTCAACGTGAATATGTTTTTGAATGAACATTGTCAGAATGCTATGAACATTTCTGATTTTATCGAATCATTGCCGATAACCCACCAAGAATTGGATAATACCAGAAAATACGGTCTCTCGGAAAGCATATCAAATATGGTTATCAAGGGTCTAGATGACATGTCTATTTATGAGCGTCCGATCCATTGTACTGACCCAAGCCGAAAAACGGTATACGTGAGAGATAATGATGAATGGGTAAAAGACGACAACAATGTAATTATGCAAAGAAATGCTGTACGGTTAGCCGTGAAACAGCGAAACAATGTAAAATTGTGGCGTGATCAGTATTTGGAAGGGAAAGAATCGGACCATACACATCTGGATTATCATGATATGGCATTGAACTGTCTTAAATATATTGAAACAGATGAAAAGGAAAAGAATAAAATAGTTAAGAAGATATGTCAAGCGACACACTTAACGGTCGATATGAAGCAGAAACTCATGGCGATTCACTAAGATGCTGGTGTAAAAGTTGAAGTTTCAATTACTATTTTCAGTATAAATATAGTAATTGAAAGTTAGAAATAGTTAAATAGGAAATGAGAATATTGGTATTTGATACAGAGACCACGGGTCTTCCGGAAGGACGTAATACATCAATATACGAGACAAGTAAGTGGCCTCATATTATCCAATTAGGATATTTAATATATGATACTGATACAAAGCAAATTTGTAGTGAAGTTGATACCTATATAAATATCCCGGATGATGTGAATATAAGCGATGGAAGTGCAAAGATTCATCACATAACTCGCCAAATGTGCAATCATTCAGGTGTGCAAATTCAGGAGGCATTATTAAAGTTCAAGTTTCTTATGAATACGTGTGATTGTATTGTTGCGCATAATATTTCATTTGATAAACGAATGCTTATTGTAGAGGGAATACGTAATAATATTCAGATGGATTTTAAGACAGCAGAATATTGCACTATGAGAAAGTCAATAGATATATGTAAAATAGAAAAACTAAATAAAAAGGGAGAAACCTATAATAAATTTCCAACATTAACCGAATTACATAGACATTTATTCAATAAAGAACCAAAGAATACACATAATGCATTTGCTGACATTCTAATATGTTTGAAATGTTATTGTAAAATACAATTCGATTATGACGTAGAGGACGTAGATAACCATACAAAACAATTATGTAATAACTATTTTCACGACTAAGAAGAACACATTTCACAAATTTCATCTTCATCTTCATCAGATGGGTCCTCTGATGATTTTTTTTTATCAGGTTCAATCGTAAATTGTTGTGCTTGATGTTTGGCCATTCTTCGTAGATAATAAATTCCCGTTTTTAATCCTGCTTGCCACGAATAAAAATGCATGGAAGTAAGTGTATTATACTTGGGTTCTTCAAGCCATAAGTTCAAACTTTGACTTTGGCATATAAAAGCGCCTCTATCTTTGGCCATATCAATAAGATGCTTCATAGGAATTTCCCAAACAATTTTATATTTTTCTTTTATTTCGTCGGGTATTCCATCGACATATTGAACACTACCTTTATTTGCAATAATGTTATTTTTGACTTGTTCATTCCATAACTTGAGATCTAATAATTCTCGCATGAGATACTTATTAACTATGATAAATTCACCGGCTATAGTTCGTCGCGTGTATATATTACTAGTAAATGGTTCAAAGCATTCGTTATTGCCCAATATTTGCGATGTACTAGCAGTAGGCATAGGAGCAACAAGAAGCGAATTACGAATACCAAATGTCTTGATAGATTCTTTTAATGTTGTCCAATCGTATCTATCACTCGGTTCCACATTCCACATATCATATTGTAGAATGCCATTGGATGTAGGAGAGCCTTGAAACGTAGAATAGGCTCCTCTCCAAGTGTGGTGAATATTCGGTGTCTCATATTCATTTACCATCTGTTGGAGTGTAATATGTTCGTCAATAGATACTTTTTCAGAAAAGTCATCATGTAATGCCAATGGTTCTAACATTTTCGAACGTGTTATTGCAATTTCATTAGAACATTCTAATGCTGCATGATATATGGTCTCAAAAATGAGTTTGTTGACATTCTTAGCGGCATCACTATGAAATGGTATATTCATCAATGCAAATGTATCAGCTAGTCCTTGAACACCAATACCAATGGGTCTATGACGCATATTGCTACGTTTAGTCTTTTCGGTTGGATAAAAGTTAATATCAATAACCTTGTTTAAATTATCTGTGACAATTTTTGTCACCTCGTGTAATTTATCGTAATTAAATATGTGATTCTCCACAAAGTTTGAAAGACCAATGCTTGCTAAATTACAAACAGCAGTTTCGTCTTTGTCGGAATATTCCATAATTTCGGTACATAAATTAGAAGACATAATTGTACCTAAATTTTTCTGATTCGATTTTTCATTTGCCGCGTCTTTATATAAAATATATGGAGTGCCGGTTTCCATCTGACTATCCATTACTTTTAACCATAAATCACGAGCATTTACCTGTCTTTTATATTTGCCGGCGTTTTCATATTTTTCATATAATTCTTTAAATTCTGTACCATATACAGTATGTAATCCTGGGCACTCGTCTGGGCAAAATAAAGACCATTTTTGATTCGTCTTTACACGTTCCATAAATAAATCAGGTGTCCATAATGCGTAAAATAAATCCCTAGCCCTCATATCTTCATCGCCGTGATTTTTTCTCAACTCTAAAAAATCTTCAATGTCGGCATGCCATGGCTCTAGGTAAATAGCAAAACTACCATTGCGTCGACCCCCTCCCTGATCAACATAGCGGGCAGTATTATTAAAAACGCGCAACATTGGTACTATACCATTAGATGATCCATTTGTTCCACGAATAAAACTACCAGACGCCCTAACGTTATGTATATGCATACCAATACCACCTGCCCATTTGGAAATTTTCGCACAGTCTCTTAACGTGCTATAAATTCCATCAATACTATCATTTTCCATAGCCATTAGATAACATGAACTTAATTGGGGTGTAGGTGTCCCCGCATTAAATAGAGTGGGTGTAGCGTGTGTAAAATATTTCTGAGACATTAGATCGTATGTCGTTTTTACCTTTTCAATATCGTTTTTATGAATACCGATTGCTACACGTAACCACATATATTGTGGTCTTTCGACAATAACTTTATTCACTTTCATTAAATATGAACGTTCTAATGTTTTAAATCCAAAATAATCGATTAAATAATCACGATCATGAACAATCATACTATCAAATACTTGTTTATTCTCTTGCACTATATTCCAATAATCTTTGTCAATTAATGGATAGTGGTTGCCATGTACATCGCGAAAATTGTACAATTTTTTCATAACTGAAAAAAAAGAACCATTTGTGTTTTTATGATGATTTGACAGAATAATGTGACTAGCCAACGTACCATAATCAAAATGGTGGGTGGATAATGATGCACTATGTTCTGCTGTAAGTTCGTCAATCTTAGCAGTAGGTATTCCATCGTATAATTGATCAATAATTTTCATAACGAAAGCCGTATAATTTAGCGTAATATTGCACTCTCCGCCTATCGTTTTTACACGTTTTAAAATTTTATCAAATGCAATTGTTTCAAACTTTCCGTTACGTTTTAACACACGCATTTCTTCTTCTTCTATTGACGCCATTACATTCTAAAAATTAATATATTTATATGTTTTTTGATAGATAGTATTTTCTTGGCGACTCTCATTATATCTAATTACCGCGCCCAAAAATAATATTATCTGATTATTGTATAAGAATATGAAAGTAGACAACAAATATAAAATTTTAATTTTAGCACTATTATTTGTTTTAATCAGTTATCCTGTAATGAAAAAAACATATGAATCATTTGATAATTTATCACCTGGGCAATATAGTGTCAGTGTTGATAAACCATTATTACACTCGTCTTATCCTTTACAGAAGTCACCAGGTGTATCTACAAATACCTATAGCGAGAATTATGAATATTATCCTATTTTTGGAAATTCGTTCGAACAACACACGAACAACGTTCGTTATTGGAAAACTCCTAACAATGGTACATGTGCACCTGCAGATATGTGTGGTGGATTATATGAAGATAAAAAAGTAGATATACCGAAAAGTCCTCAAGTAATACCATTTACATCACATGATATTCGTGTTAATTTTTATGGGTCGACTGTTTTAGAATGTCCACCTACAATTATGTAAGACTAGTATAAAAATGTAAAAATTGCATAATATATTATATCAACATATAGTATCTTATGAATGTAATATCGTTTGCATCTAATATTGAAGCCGAAAATATGCTAATACCAATATATGGTCGTTATCCAACAATATCATATCTGAAAAAAATACGTGAAAATGCTGTACACAAAATAAAGTATATTGCGGAAATTCATATTCGAAAATTGCGAATGCGTATAGAGAATCGATATCTATTATCTCAAAATTATTATCCTAGTAAATCTATAATGAATTTACGTAAAAGATTTCCCATGGAGTTAGTAGATTATATTTCTAAGTATATTAGTTGCCCACAACCAGCATGTATACTAGATGAACTACGAAGAGTGAACTTTACTCCTAGAAAAAAAAGAAATATAATTTTTTATCTGATAACTTCCTGATAACTAACTCGTAATATAGTTGCCACTTGTATCATTCTCTATGTTTGTCTCAGTTGTATCAATGTAAATTACCATATTATCATGTTTATCCTGCTTATCTTGTTTATCTTGTTTATCTTGTTTATCTTGTTTATCTTGTTTATCTGGCTTATCTGTTAATATCGTAGTAACGATATTATCTATAGAACCATCAATATCACCACTAGTTATTATATTATTATGAATCAAACATATTGACTTATCAAGACCATTCATTATATCAGTATTGTCTGTCTTATCTGTTTTCGTAATGTTTATAGTTTTTTCAATGTTGTCATTATTTTTAATTTTCTTCTTTTTGGGCATACGATGTTCATATCCGGTTTCACGTTCTTTTTCAATAATATCCCATATGATAGCAATTTGTGGGGCAGCATGGTGAAACCAATACTTATTTCGTAATACTAGTACACAACTAATATCTTCTAATCGCCAGTATATATTTTTAACCCATGTTAATTCAGAATTTTCCTCCATGATGCGATCAAACCATATTTCGAATTCTACTTTTGAAGAGTATAATGGTGCATATTCATAATGTGGTTTTTGATTCTTTATAAAATAAAGAATTGTGCCTTTTAATTGGTCATTTTCTGTATATTGAAAATCTCCATCATTCATAAATTCATCTTCGTCGTCGTATTCTTTAAATACCGTTTCTAAAAAGTCACATTCGTTTAAGTTGCATGTTTCCATTTGTAATTGCATCTGTATCCAATAATCCTCTTTAGGTATACCGGTAAGTTGACGTGAAACCGGATTTTTAATTTCCAACATTCTTCCATATAGTGGTGATGTTTTGTCAACTATAATACCATCTGGTGATGCGCCAAGATATTTATGTGTATCATGTTGTATACACCCAAAATCTTCTACTTTCGAATTATATTTTTCTTCGTAATACATAATTGATATTGGTTCATACTTATGACCATGATGCATCGGTGAATTTGTATTAACACTGTCATATCTTGTCAAATCGATTGGTTTACATTTGTCTCGTATTATCTCATTAATTCCAGCCTGTGATTTAAATATTTTCCACGCAGAACTTGCCGTAATTAAATTATGGCGAAATAAATACCAATCGTTTGTTTGTTGTGTTGGTTGTGGTTTATTTTTGATATGATCAATTTTTCGTGTTATATTTTCAATATTGGGTTCCACACGAATGAATGTATCATCAAACGAACGTATTGGATAATCGTTTTTAAAATAGTATGTCATCGTATAATTATACGCAAGTTTAACCTCTTCTTCGAGTGATACGTGAATGTGTGTGTCAGTATAAACAAATTTTAAGGTTGTCATTATATTCTCAATAGTATGTTTTTCGAGAATGTTATGAAAATACGGAGAACTGAATAATAGCGGATTTTCACATATGAAAATATCCATTATAGAACTCATGGATAATACTATGTCATCGTGTTCTTTTTGTGAAAAAACGCGTTTTATGCTAAATTGACTGCTAATTTCGTCCAATTCTGTCAATTCAGAAAACAACATTTTTGTAATATATAGATATATAATGTATTAATACTATGTATCTATATCAATTTTATACTACGGGTACGATCTTCAAATGTTTCTAATTATGTAGAATCGTCCAATAATGGACTAGTAGGTACTGGTTTAACATTTTTCATACTTTTTTTTTTAGGTGTTAATGACTTAATCGTAGATTCACGCTTTTCACAACGGTTTAAAGTAAAAATATTATGACTAGTACTGTATGTGAGCGCGGGTATAGATGTAATAATATCACCATTATAAAGAACTTCTTTAGATTTTAGTAGACGTTTTTTATTTATACAGTCTGCTAAATATGTGTATAATTTGATAGACGTAGCAACTTCACTATATTCATTTAGTAAACAATATGATGTAGAAAAGTCTTGGAATTTACGTAATTTATCTGTCTTGTTTAATTTTGTCCAATTATCTGTTGCATATGTATTTTTGTCATTATGTAAAAAATCATGTAGATTGTTGACATTCTCTACGGTTTCTTTTTTTTCTTCCGGATTTTTATTTAGTCTCATAGATTTATATTTCAGATTTTTTAATTCAACACATTCTTCATTGTCAGTCTTCATTATATTTAATAGAACATTAGGTTTAACTATTTTTTCGTAAAATAATATAAATGCATATTGTATACTATATATTTAGTTGTATGAAAAAAAAGATAACGTTGTTTGGTAAAAAAAATATAGACAAAATAAATAGTGTACATATACCGATTCGTTCAGAAACTATAAAATGGGATGTAACCGAAGATGTATTTGCTAGACAAACACAAAGCGAATATGTAAATCAATTGTATTTAGGTACAGATTTTACATACAAATCCTTATGTGAAAAAGAGATTTATAAAAAATGGTATGGTTATAAACGTCAAGATATCACCAAACAATTATTTGATGAATTGAAACTTATTACAATCGAGCAAATTTATGAAAAATTAATGTTGAGTAAATTATATTGTTATTATTGCAAAGAAGGATGTTTATTCTTATATAAAGATGTACTAGCCAAACGTCAATGGACACTAGATAGAATAGACAATAATTTTGGTCATAATGACGATAATGTAGTTATATGTTGTCTAGAATGTAATGTGAAACGAGGAAGTATGGATTGTAAACGGTTTAAATCTGGAAAAGAAATAAAAAAGGTGAATAAACTATTCTAATGTCCAGATGTGGAATTATCTTCAACTATTCAAATGCGTATAAGAAAAAATAGAAAAAACAAACGTTCATGTAATAAGAAATGGAAAATAACAATAATAGCAATATTCTGAAAATAATATATTTAAAGTGGTCTCCAGCAAATGAAACAGAAATAAATGAAAAAAGTTATACTAAAGATAAAAAAAAGGTTGAAGATGGCAATATAATGGAAACGGTTCTACAAGAAGGGCAAGATTTTATTTCATCATCTACGAAACGTGAAACACAGACATCAAAATTAAATGAACGTGAATTGATAAAGCAAACGAACATGAATCCTTTTTTACAAAGCACATATTTAGAAGATTTACAAACCCAAGAAAATTTTTTGATACCACAGAATTCCAATATGGTAGATAATTTCAAAAACCTGTAAAATGTAAAATGTAAAATACTTAAACGTAAAATGCAGAATAATGTAAATGTCTAAAAATTATAGCACCCAAAATGAATTGTTATTAACAAATTTATTAGATTTTTATAAAAAAAACGACAATCTAGATAAAATGTTAAATATAATTAATGGTGAGTCAGCCATTTCACTACGAATTATAGATTGGTTTGCAACGAATTATGCGAAAAAATATTACACAGTCTATAACTTAACATCATGTGAGAAACGATTGAAGGTCTACAATGACTACAAATTGAAATTGAAAGCGTATTCAAAAAAACGTTTTGATCCTTTTTGTCGATGGGATAGAATCAATATTCCATATAAAGAAGGCAAATTAATTCAAACAACAATTGGACAATTGAATTTTTTTAAATGGGCTCTTGATAATGAAATAATAAAATATATCGAAGAAAATTACAGCACCATTGAGAAGGATATGAATAATCGTAATAGTACTGCGAAAAATAGGAAATGTGACGAAATTTCTAATTCTAATACCAATACTAATAAAACTCGAAAGAAAAGAGAAGAATTGTCCGTGTCTGCTTCTAAAAGCATTAAACGTGAAACTGTGGAAATTATTGTAAAATTTGATTAAATTTTTTGACAAGAAATCGAAATTTCGAAAAATCAACAAACAATCGCCAGAAAAAGGTATAAATATTTGATGATATAAGTAATTATCAAATATTTATGGGAAATTATCAATCTATTCAAAAAGCAAATTTTGAAGACATACAATACATATTGCAAAAAAATAAAGGCACAATATTATTAAATACGTTACATGTAAATAACCAATCATGTTTAATACCGAATACATTACCACTTCATAGTGAAGAAAGTGTAATAAATGAAATGCTAAATACGAATAAAAATGGCCATATTGTGATATATGGTAAAAATTCAAACGACGAAAGCATATTTAAAAAAAGTGAGCAACTGACAAAATTAGGATTTTCAAATGTGTATGTTTATATAGGTGGTATGTTTGAATGGTTATGTTTACAGGACATATATGGTGATGAGTTATTCCCAACAACAAAAAAAGAGTTGGATATTTTGAAATATAAACCAACAAATGTAATGAATAAATATTATTTGACAAACTAGTTACACTACACTACGACATTATGAAGATTAAGAATATCTGCATTAGATAAAGTAGTTGTTGTATCATTCATACTGTTTGTCTGTATCTTTGTATAAGAAACGGAAACGATATCTAGTAACCAATGGTGAATATCTTGACACCATTTATTACGAATTTGTTTATTCTCTTCTACGCTTGTATCAACATTTGCTTGGATCGTGAGCAATTGTATCTGGTCATTGCTAATCGAATGTAGCCATTTTTCATGATATTCGTGACATTTTTGTAGATATTCTAATGGTATAGTTTCACCTTCCCTGCCACGAATATGGACTCTTTTATTACATACTTCTGGTTCGGCATACACATAGACAATTCCATTTAACTTGACATCTTCTAAGAAGTGTTCAAACCACTGTAAATATATTTGGAATTCGTCATGTTCAATATTACCTTCGTCAAACAACATCTGAGCAAAGACATTTTTATCAGTTTGTACGCTTCGTTCGCTAATAATAATTTTGTATTTGGCTTCTAGTACTTTTTGTCTAATTAAACTTAATCGCGAAATATAAGCCATCATTTGAAAGCGAAACGCAAACCGTTTGGTATCTTTATATAAATTTGTTAATATTGGTGTTCCTGATGCATCTATAATAGAATGCCATTCGTCTACTGGTTCTGGTACAAAACAAATGGTATCATCATTCTTATAATAGTCTTGTAAATCTGCATATAATGTTGATTTACCTGACCCAATATTTCCATCGATACTAATAATTAGCGGTTTGGTCATTTCTATTTACTATATAATTATTTTATTTTGAAGTGTTTGGTTCAACTTTATTTCGTCGTTCGAATGTTCGAATGTTCGAATGTTCGAATGTTCGAATGTTCGATCTTACCGATTTTTGAAAACAGTTTTACTAAAATTCCTAAAATTCCTAAAATATTTTCATTTGGTAGAAATAAAGTTGAAATATGAATCGTAAAATATAGAGAAGCATACACTATTAATACAAGTCATTATGGATTTTAATCAAGATAAGTTAACGAAGAACGAATGGAAGGGAACCGAGATCCCGATTTCTAAAGAGGAGAAGGAAATTCTACAAATGATTACAAAAGGATATGATAATGTAAATTATAATTACAATAAAAACCAATCTCTATTAGGAATTCTAAAAATAGAATCTAGCGAGGACATGATGAATTATTTATATGCCACGTATTTCGACAATATGGTTCAGAAAATGATAAAAAGATATGATTTGGATTATAAGGTAGACTTTAATTCGAAAAAAAAAGCACGAAAGGGTGAAATGATGAAGATTCAAAACGCAGTTAAAGATATCAATAAGATTCGTGGCAAAATATACGAATATACATTATTAGATATGACAGAATCACTTTTAAATGCATGTTATGAAGATGATAATGCATGCCTTCACTCGACGTATTATACATTGTCTTCTCTATTAAAAAATAATATTAAAAAAATAAATACAATTGTCTTGGAATTTATCCAATTTGTCTTACAAGAATACAATGATGAAATTAATACAGTAGAACTGTTTGCTATGGCTGATACATTGATTGAAAAAAACAACATTCTTCAACAGTACAATGATATTCGTTTGTATGAACATCAAAAGCGTTTGTTTACAGTTTGTAAGAATCCTGAACCTAAATTGGTTCTTTATATTGCTCCTACCGGTACTGGAAAGACGATGAGTCCAATTGGATTGTCTGAAAAGCATAAGATTGTCTTTGTATGTGCCGCAAGACATGTAGGATTGGCCTTAGCAAAATCAGCAATTTCTATGGAGAAGAAGGTAGCGTTTGCATTTGGTTGTAATTCAGTGGAAGATATTAGATTGCATTATTTCGCTGCCAAAGATTATTCCGTTGATAAGCGAACTGGACGCATTTATAACGTCGACAATAGCAATGGTTCAAATGTACAAATAATGATTACTGATATAAAGTCCTATTTGAGTGCAATGTATTACATGAAAGCGTTTAATGCTGCTGAAGATTTGATTTTATACTGGGATGAACCCACGATTTCAATGGATTACGAAGAACATGAATTTCATAAATATATTTCAGAAAATTGGCAGAAAAATATTATTCCCAATATTATTCTATCATCTGCTACGTTACCACACGAAGAAGAGTTACTTGAAACAATTGGTGATTTTCGATCAAAGCATGAAGAAGGTAGTAATGTATATAACATCGTTAGTCACGATTGCAACAAGTCGATTCCTTTAGTGAATAAAGAAAATTATGTGGAACTCCCGCATTTAAAATACCAAGATTATCAAGAATTTCGCTCATCTGTCGATCATTGTAAGAACTACAAGACTCTTTTGAGATATTACGATTTAAAAGAGATCATTGCATTTATTCTTTATATGAACAATAATGATACAGTCATTAACAAAAGATTAGGAATTGAAGAAACATATGGTGATATTAATAATCTGACAATGAATCAAATAAAGATACATTATTTAGATATTATGGATTCAATTACATCTGCTAATTGGGGTGATATTTACAATCACTTTCAAGAAAATAGAAAACCGAAATATGATTCAAGTATTTATGTGGCTACCAAAGATGCACATACATTAACAGACGGGCCCACCATATTCTTGTCTGAAAATGTTGAAAAGATTGCCAAATTTATACTACAAACATCCAAAATACCTGAAAAGGTCATGCTTGATTTAATGGAATCGATTGAATTTAATGATAAACTATTGAAACGTCTTTCTATTAAAGAGAAAGAATTAGAAGATAGTGTTGGAAAGGATGCAGAAAAGGAAAATAAGATGAGTGATAATCGATTAAGTCCTGAACAGAAAAAGTTACAGGCAGAAATTAATTCGATGCTTTCTGTTATGAAAACCATTACATTAAATGATTTATTCGTTCCGAACAAACTAGAACATTTACGGTATTGGAATAATACAGATATTGTTGATAAAGAATACTCATGTACTATTGAACCGAAGAGTGTTGAACGTATTATGTTGTTAGACGTTGAGACAATATGGAAAATCTTGTTGATTATGGGTATTGGTGTCTTTACGAATCATACGAATAAAGATTATACTGAAATTATGAAGGAATTGGCGGACAAGCAACATCTATATTTAATTATTGCCTCCACTGATTACATTTATGGAACGAATTATCAGTTCTGTCATGGTTATATTAGCAAGGATTTGGAAAATATGAGTCAAGAGAAAACGATTCAAGCATTGGGTCGTATTGGACGTAATCAACTACATAAAGACTATAGTATTCGATTTCGTGACGACGGATTACTGGATAAACTCTTTATGAAGGAAGAACATAAACCTGAAGTTATTAATATGAACAAGTTATTCAACACACCGATGTAAAGTACGTAAGAAAATAAAAAATAAAAAATAAAAAATAAAAAATAAAAAATAAAAAATAATTATTTGTATATAATTATTTTTTTTGATACATTAGTTTTCAAAATCGCGTTTTGTCAACTTGTATGCCCAATGTTGTAATGTTTGGCGTATTTTTGGACTAATTGTATGGTCATCATATGTTCCTTTTTTATCACGTATCATATTGATAAGCCATTTTCTAAAACGACTGTTGGGCCCAGCTGTTTTTAACCACCTATCAATTTGTCGCTCATCATCAGGTCCTCGTTTTCCCATATAAAAATCACAATACCATTGAACCCACCCATATGGATGGTATTTGGTAATCCAATCTTTTTCTTCCCAAAATTCTAACGTGGTACCAACTTTTACACCATATGTGTTAATATTTTTATCATATTTGTCCCATGGACGAGTCAATAAATACGGCGATATATTTTTCCACCAACTTGCAGGATATTTTTTATGTTGGTCCTTGTATTTTTTATCAGTCACACTAGAGTATATAGGTCTCCAATAAGTACCACCAAAACTTCCCATTTTGAACATCTCTCTAGGAGTTACATTTGGTCTAAAATCAGGATAATCAGAAAATACAATTTCTCCGTAACTATTTTTTCTTGGCGCCATGTGATATAATATTGTGTGAAAAAAAAATGACCGACTATACATATCTCTAGACGTTTACTTGATCGTTTACTTAGCAAGTTGTTGTTTCAACGCTTTATATTGACTATATTGTACTCCTAATGGATTCAAAAAACGTGTGCAATATAACATACATGTGAATATGAATAAAATAATCCCCACTTTTTTATTGTATTTGATTAATAAAAACGACGTTATAAAAAGCAACACAAATAATATTTGCGCGGATAAAATTAAAAAATCAAAATATTCCTTTGCTTTCATTCCTTCATCAAAATTAGAATGCATGAATTGTAATGTCACCATTCCAGTCTTACCAGATGGTTCGAAATAATATTCGTAAAATGGCATACAATTATATTTTTTCATAATTGTGTCTAAAAATGATTGTGGAAATATGTATATAACCGGTATTTTACTATAACATTTAAAAGAATAAAAACGTTCAAAATGTGATTTATCTTCTAAAGAGGGATCCCAATAATTATTATCTACAACATTATTGATATTTTCAATTAAATATTTATTGCGAGTGCTTAAAATGTAAGCACCTCCACGTGCTAGTCTAAGTCCAACTTCGATAATTTTATCGTCACGATATTGAACATTTACTGCTCCCGTAAATCCATGTAAATGACGTTTTACCCAATCAGTAATTTTTGGGATTGGTTTATTATCAGAACTAATCATCTTCCATTCATCAATAAAGCCATTTTGAGAATCCGAATATACATATGTAAGTTGATGTACAATTTGACCATCTAACAAAATGTAATCAGTCATTTGTTCAGTAGCATCTATAAATTCTGACCACATCATATCCTGAATATGTCTATATTGTTCTAATTCGTTCCATGAATTTATTTTGAAACAATTTTTACTACTTGCGCTTAAATGACCCCATCTAGGTTTAATAAATATTGGCATTTTGACATTCTTGTTTTCTTTCAATTCTTCTAATTTACCACCTAGAAGACCTTGGGTTTGAACTATCCATAATTTATCATATACGATACTATGTCGTGGGAATTTTTTAAAGGCTTGACCATCGAAATCAGGTATTTGTTTTGATATAAAATGTTGAAAAGGATCTACATATGGATTAAAATATCCCATCATTTTACACCAGTTTAAATCATAATATAATATTTTTTGCATATATGTTTCAACATCAGTCGGCATTTAATGTGTATACAATATGATTACATTTTAATTCGGAGAAAAAATAAAAAATAAAAAGTAAATGTATATGAAAGATTTACAAAAACGTATTCTGTTATTTTTAGTCGGGTGTATTGGAACACGTTTATTATTAGTGTATATTTCTAAAAATATTGATAAACAATATTTGCCATATTTAGGTTACTTAGCCATGATACCAGCTATCGGATTCACCTATATTTTTCTCACAGGTAGCAGAAAAACCGGTGCAGAAGTATTTGGTGATAAAATTTGGTGGAATGATTTGCGACCAATTCATGCATTACTATATGCTATCTTTGCCTACAATGCTATAAATAAGAATATTGAATCGTGGAAAATATTATTATTAGACGTTAGTATAGGCTTAACTAGTTTTTTAGCATACCATATTGTATTTTCGAGATAACTACAATCACGCCATATTTTCTAAAACGGGTTGCAATTCTTGATATATTAGACCCGTGAAATTTTAAGTAATTAAATCACTATTCCAAGACCATCCTTTTAAGTTTTGTAACAATTGTGTCATATAATTAATTTCGTCTTGTTGACTTCTAATAATTCTGTAAGCGAAAGAAATCATAAAATCGTTATTTGTATGTTTTAAAAGTGATTTACTCATATCAACTGCTATTTGATGGTGTGGAATCATATGTTCTAAATACGTTTTTTCATCTAATTTCATATGAGACATATGTTTTTTATGAAGTTCGGGGTCAAAAAACATGGCATTACATTCGGCAGTGAGATCAGAAGCATTTTTAGTAAAATCCAAAGTAGTATTAATATAATTTTTATTCATTTTAATAGTATCATCGCTAATATTGGAAGGTAAATTCTTACGTATATCTTTCATCATCATAATTTCTCTATTTTGTCCCCATATAAGTTGTCTGAGAATATCATGCATAACCGGATTATTACTTTTTTGTTGCATTTCTTTACTAATGTCAACAGCAACTTGATGATGAGGAATCATATGAAGTAAATAGTCTCTATCTGATAAATATTGGTCACAAGGGTTTGGATTATCTGGTTTCAACATATACATTATACATAGATATTAACTCTAATATCGAAATACCACCTAAATGAACAAAAATGAACAAAAATGAATACATTTTACAAATATTGAATATTCAATATTCAATCGGGAGCAAAGTAAATATATATATAATATCATATAAATATAAAATTCGTCTATAGGTTAATGACAATCTTAGAGTATATTTGGATCGGCGGTAATGATGAGTTGCGTAGTAAAACTCGTGTTATGAAACACGGAACCGTCATTGAATCATGTAGTGATGCTCCAGACTGGAATTTCGATGGTAGTTCTACAAATCAAACAGTAGGCGACCAAACAGAAGTATTGTTAAAACCGGTAGCCATATTTGATCATCCATTGAGTCGCTGTGTAGACAAATTGGTTTTATGTGATACATATGATGTGTTAGGTTCCCCGCTAGTGAATAATCATAGAGTATGGGCGAACGAAAAATTTAATAAGGCTTTGGACCAAGAACCATGGTTTGGACTAGAACAAGAATATTTCTTAATGGATATGAAGACGAATAAGCCACTAGGTTTTCCTAGTGGCGATCAAATGCCTAGTCCACAAGGTCAATATTATTGTAGTGTTGGTGCCAAGAATGCATTTGGTAGAGAAATCGCGGAAGAACATTTGATGGCGTGTATACGTGCTGGAATTCAAATCTCAGGAATAAATGCAGAAGTTGCGCCCGGACAATGGGAATTTCAAATAGGTCCGTGTCTAGGTATTTCATCCGGAGATCATATGATTGTCGCTAGATATTTACTAATGCTTATTGCTGAAAAACATAAGGTCTATGTAACATTTGACCCGAAACCTGTAAGCGGTGATTGGAATGGCTCAGGATGTCATACTAATTATAGCACGAAAAATATGCGCGAAGGCACATCAACCAAGAATGGTATTGACTATATTAACGAAGCCGTTACGCGTATGGCTGGTAAACATGGAGAACACATGTCAGTTTATGGTGATGGTAATAGAAAAAGAATGACTGGTGAACATGAAACTGCTTCTTATGATGTTTTTTCATATGGTGTTGGTACACGCAATACTTCTATTCGTATTGGTAATGATGTCGCTAAGAATGCGAAGGGATATTTTGAAGATAGACGCCCAAGTTCAAATTGTAATCCATATTTAGTTACTAGTAAAATATTCGAGACAACCGTTTTGGACGCCATGTAAAATACTATCAATCTGTGAAAAAATACGTAATAACTAACCAGCAAATTCATAATATATTTTGTATATTACGAATATTTTAACATATACACCTTTGGAATTTAAGTTCGCACGAAAATAAAAATCTAATCTTCATCTTCATCTTCTTCATCACAAGCATTTCCACAAAGAAATTGTCCACTCCCTTTCATTTGAACTATATCATTATCCTTTCCACATAGATCACATTGAGCAATTTTATTATTTGGGGGTTCTTCAATAAATAAAATATCTCCTAATCCGTCATCATTATAATATCCATCACATAGATTACATTTTACCCATTGACGTCCATATTCATAATTTTCTTCTGTATCTTCTTCAAAATCCCAGTCAGGTGGGTATCTTTCACAATCCATATTCACACATAATTTGGGTTCTTCGCTCTCCATTACGATACTATATATAATAAAAATTATTTATATCATATTTTATTATATTTTGTGTATTTATGGTAACGTTTCAATAACAAAGTCATATTTGGTTTTGATTTTCCATAATATAGAAACAATCTCATGGAAACAATAGGTATTGACGAATACCGTAAAAGAGAGAGAGAGCGAAAACAAAAGCAAAGGAATCAAACAAATATGGTCAAAAATATTGTAAAAAATACAAATAAAAAAACACTCGAAGAAAAACGCGAAGAAGCACGTATTCGAAAGCAAAAACAACGTGAGAAATTGAAAGAAAAATATGGTGACGAAGAATACAAAAAACAAAGAGCAAAAGAACTTGCCGAATCCCGAAAAATAAAGAAAGAAACACCAAATTCACACGAATTATAATAATTAATTTATAAATTATATTAATTAATTATTGCATTTTTATTTTGTTTTTATGAGCGAACCCTTTTATTGAAAAACTTTGATGGTCACAAAAAGATGTCCGTTACTTAATTTGAGTACGCCAAACCACCCATACCACTCATGACACGAAGAACATTGTAGTTGGTAGCATAGACACGGACCTTAGCAGTCTTTGTACCCTCAACAGTAGCGTTGGAAAGAACGAGTTGAAGAGTAGCGTTGTCGATACGGGAGAAGTTGCAGGAACCGGAAGGTTGGTGCTCCTCGGGGCGAAGTGCGAAGGAGTAAACGTTGATACCGGAATCGGGGGAACGAGTGTGGTGTTGGAAAGGTTGGACAAGGTCGAAGTATGTACCCTCACGCTCGGAGAAGCGGTCTTGGCCGTTAAGTTGGAGCTTAGCGGTGACAACGGGATTCTCACCCCAGCAGTGCTTCTCAAGGGCGCACTCGGAAAGGACGAAAGTACCGGCATCGGAGACAGCAGCGTTGGCGGCAGAGTCAAGGTTGGGGTTGGAGTAAGTCCAGCCAGCAGTAGCAGTAGCATCCATGGCACCAGCATCGTTGAAAAGATCACCGTTGAGGTAAGCAGTAGATGTAGCAGCAATTGTGGCGTTTGTACCGAAAGCGTGGATGGCGTTGGGAAGAGCATCAAGGGCATCAGTGTAGTTGAAAGGTTGGGCACCCATGAGGTTGTTGAGGGATGTTCCGCACTCGAGGGAAGCACAGTAGTCAACATTCTCATCAGGTTGGACAACCCAGACAAGCTCCTTAACAGGGTGGTTGAAGTTAAGCTTGATCTTGTTGGAGGAAGAACCGACAGACTCGTCACCTGTGAATTGGAGTTGCTCAATGAGGTACTCGTGGGGGTTTTGGGCCATTCTGCGGCGCTCATCAGTGTCAAGGAAGACGTAGTCAACGTAAAGAGAAGCGGCGACAAGAGATTGGTTGTAAGCGGTAGCAACCTTGCAAGCACCAGATCCTTGTGTTAAGGAGTTAACAGCCCATAAGCACTCATCAATGGGGCGAAGATCAAGGTTGATCTTGACCTCGTGGTATTGAAGGGCAATGAGGGGAAGGGCGAGTCCGGGGTTACGGCAGAACCAGAATTGGAAAGGAACGTAAAGGGTGGTCTCGGGAAGAGCGTTGCGGGGAGCACATACTTGGCGGGGGGCATTAGACTCACAGGGTCCGTCAACGTCATTGAAGGAGGGATCAGTGATGTATGTAAGTTGTGTGGTGTTACCAACCATCTTGTTGTAACCACGCTCTTGATCAGCGGAGAGGGTAAGTTGGTTCCAGATGTGCATCCAGTCACCGTATTGACGGTCAATGCGTTGACCACCAATCTCGACCTCAACTTGAGAGATAAGTTGCTCTCCGGGGAAATCTAACCAACGGGCATAGACACCATTGGTATTAGTAGCGCCAGCCATTTGTTGGTTGATCTCAGGAAGAGTAACCTGAAGGTAAGTGCGGTATGCAAGATCACCATTACGGCTGATTGTGCATGTAACGCGACGGCCAAAATCGGCCTGGCCGTTGAAAGTCTGCTCAATAGACTCCATGGCGAAGTTTGTGTGGCGTCTGTAAGAGACCTTCCAGAAAGTAATTTGAGGATTGCCTGTAAGATAGACATCCTGGGCACCGTAAGCTACAAGTTGCATTAATCCACCTCCCATTGTTATAATATTCCTAAATATTATAATTTTTTGAAATCCTCGGCGCATACTACATGTTATTTATTTAATTTATTCAATTTAAAGTGTTCTTCCATGAATGAAGCCAAATAATGTTTCGAAAATAATTCTTTTTGTCCTTGATGTTTTTTATAAATAATATAATCTGAATTGTTTTTTTTAATTGTCCATCCATTATTAAGTACATTAAATAAAAAAACAAAAATATATTTGAATTTATTATCATAATTGGTAATTACATGTGATTGTTTTTTAAATCTATATTGATTCGAAAAAATAATTTTTAAATCCTCTTTTTTTAATTTATAAGAAAAGTTTGTATATTTAATTGTCCATCCGTTTTCTAAATATTCATGAAGATAATTCATTCTTGATAAAATAGCAGTATCTATATTTTCAATTTCTATGCATTCATGAATAAGAATATCCATTTTATTAGACCTCGAGAAAACAATTATAATATATGAACTAACAAAATAGTAGGAATAGAAATGAAAAAGAAATGAAAAAGAAATGAAAAAGAAATGAAAAAGCAAAATTATATATTAAACATAATTCATAGTAATTATATAAAATGCCTTCTTTCAAACATAAAACAAATAAAAAGATTATCCTAGACGAGAAAACAATAATAACGATTGATAGCAAACATAAAGAAATCGAAGAAGAATTCAGAGTAAATAATACAAATACACTACCAGAACTTCGATCAAAGAAAAAAGCTCTAACTAAATTACTGGAAACACCCGACCTACCAATTGTAGATCAATTAGAGTTAAAAGATACTATTTTGTCCGTGAAAAACGAGATCAAAGCAATCAAGCAGAAAGAAAAAAACTATTATTTAAATAATAGCAAACACGTATTTGATTATTTTGAAAATAAGAAGGACGTTTCGATGGATAATAACAAAACAAAATTATTGAACTCTTTTTTTAAAATAGAATCATCTGATAACTATGATACAAATAACAATGTAAATAAAGAAGTAGATGATGATAATAGTAGTAATTATCAAAATTATTTAACCAATTTAGATGACAGTTTTATCGATATTAATAATTTTGTATTTCAAACAGACATCTGTAAGTATTGCAATAAAGGCGAATTAATACCTGTTGAAAATGAAGGAATCATATTATGCAATAAGTGTCACAAACATATTCCTTATTTGGTGGAAAATGAGAAGTCGTCTTACAAAGAGCCTCCAAAAGAAGCGTGTTTTTATGCGTATAAACGAATAAATCATTTTAGAGAAATTCTAGCACAATTTCAGGCAAAAGAAACGACGCAAATACCTGAAGAAGTACTTGAAAGTATTAAGAACCAAATAAAAAAGGAGAGAATAACATTGGAACAGTTATCCAATAAAAAAGCCAAAGACATATTAAAAAAATTGGGCTACAATAAATATTATGAACATATACCATTTATAAAAGATAAACTAGGAATTAAGCCACCTGTAATGACCCAAGATTTAGAGGAATTACTCTGTAATTTATTTATAGAGATTCAAGGACCTTATGCCAGATATTGTCCAGAAGATAGAGTGAATTTTTTGAATTATTATTATACCGTTTACAAATTATGTGAGTTATTAGAAAAAAATGAGTTTTTACCATATTTTCCGATGCTTAAAGATCGTGCAAAGAGAATAGAACAGGACGAGGTGTGGAAAAAGATTTGCCATGATTTGGATTGGGAATTTATACCAACCATTTAGAATACACACCACATGTGTAAAATAGTATTTTTGAATAGCAATAATACTATTTTTTATTAACCTATTGTATATGAGTGAAATAAAATATGGAACATTAAATGGCAGAGAAGACAAATTGCAAAAAATAGAAGATCAATTAAATACAATCTCGAGCACAGTAATTAGTGCTAATAGTTTATCAATTCTATTATTATCTGGTAGTTTTCTGTTCTATCATATGGTACAACAACGTTCTTTAGCAGCACCTATATTATATACATTGACTGTAGCAATAATATTAATATTACTATCCGCTGCACATAGTATATACGTAACGATTGATAGTTATACAAAATTTAACCATATCTATAACAATTTGTGTAAAAACAAATTGTGTAATGAAAATTTGTTGTATCACATTAACAAACATAAGTATTTTGTAATTATTGTTGGTACAGTATTTGCATTAACTGTTACCTTCATCGCATATTTATTAATAATGTATCATAAGGTATAACTTTTCTTTTCAGTTTGTTTATCAATGTGATATTATCAATGTGATATTATCAATGTGATATTATCAATGTGATATTATCAATGTGATATTATCAATAAAAATTGATAATATTATTTTATTATACGATATAGCATATTTTACAGTATGTCAATACCAGGAAGAATAACATTCAGTCACGTATATAACTTGATTAGAGGTGCTATAGTAAATAAAAATACACCAACACCGTTAGGTAGATGGAATTTACAAAACAATAGGTCAAACCAAATCGCGTTAAATATTCTGTATGCGAATGAAGATCATTGTGGAACATGTACCAAGTATACAATTTGTGAGAACGAAAATGATGATAGACTTTTATTAGATGAATTTATTTGTATGAATATGTCTACACCAAATAATAATAACAATACAGCTTCAAATAATAACAATACGTCTTCAAATGATAAACCTAAATCTTCAACGATGTAATCTATTGGGATCTAATTTATACATTTGTGTTTGAAATTCATAATATATGTTATGAATTTCAAATATTTTTTACTTGTTTTTAACAAGTTTGACATTGTAATAGATAAGCTTACATAAATCCTCCAGGGAATTTAACTAAGTTGGCACCAATACCGAAACCAGCACCAGATCTAGCACTTACTGCTAAACTAGGAACATAAGTGTCCAAAATGCTGAATGTGGCGGCAGCAGTTAAAGCAATAAGGGCAACCTCATCTAAGTTAAGTGCACGCCTAGCATTTGGAATAGCGTAGGCAGCAATAGCAACCATAAGACCTTCAACCAAGTATTTGATAGCACGTTTTACGAGTTCTCCTAAATCAAGAATACCGTCCATTATATATTACTCCGTTAGAAAAAAAATATATGTTACATATTAAAACTTAAAAGCAAAAATATGTAACATATTATAATGAGCTTTTCAAAACCTGAAAACATGCCCCTAAAAATTAATTCAGATGGTAGTGATAATAATAACTATATTGATCTGTTAGATGAAGACCGTGCCATTGCTGGTCAAAAATTTGCATGTCTTTCTTTTATTTCGCCTGAGGATATCCTAAAGCAAAAGAACAATTTTTTGTTTGAAAAATTCCTAAATAAATGGGATTTTTCTAAATCACTAGAGAAGTATAATCAGTTTTTGAATTTCATTTCATATAAATACAATTTGGATTCAACCAAAGTAACTGAAGATTTACAAGAATTCTTAAAAGATGAAAAGGCAAATCTAATTAATACTTCAATTGAAGATGAATATAAAACCTTTATTGATAATAACGAAGACGCATTAGATAAGGAATTCGGAGAGAAGTATTCGTTTCAAACAAATGTAAGAGGTATCAAGGTTCGTGGTGTATTTCCTACACAACAAGAGGCTGAGTTGAGATGTAAAATGTTGCGTCAAAATGATCCAAACCACGATGTATATGTTGGGCCTGTTGGTATGTGGGTACCATTCCACCCCGAGGCTTACAAAACCGGTCGCGTTGAATACATGGAGGAAACGCTTAATGAACTCATGAGTGAAAAGAAAAAGAATGAAGACAAAGCAAAGGATGCGTTTGATCAAAGAATTAAAGACACTAAGAAGAAAGCGATTGAAGAAAATATTGAAAAGGCCACCGCGTCTGGTAATAAGTTATCACAAACAATAAATGAAGATGGAGAATTGGTAAGTGTTAGAAATATGACAAGTGTGAACAATATTTCTGAGAATGCAACACCCGATGATATCCGCGCCGAATTATTTGAAGGTGATAATATTGTAACATCAAAGAATACCGATAAGGGACTTAGTCTATTACAGTAAGTTAGTTAGTTATTCGTAGTTGATGCCAAATGTATAAGAATCGTCGTTACTTGTAGAAAAATAGAAAAATAGAAAAATAAGAAAAATAGAAAAATAGAATAATTATATAATTTCTAAAAATATATAATTATATAATTGTACTTTTACAATGGTGTACGTAGACCATTGAAGGATTAATCGCTTTCTGCGCTATCCCAATTATCTAATTCTTCGTGTTGTAATTTAATTGAAGTTCTTCTAGAAGATGGGTTTGACGTTATGCGTTTTTCAAGTGCTTGTTCTTTTTGATCCAATGCATAAATAACTTCTCTATTATTATAATTCAACTTGCGGTTTTTAATGTAATATTGATTACGTGATTTGGTGTCCATGATAATTTCGTATTCTGTAAATAAGCTCTGTTTACTTTCTATGATGATATTATAATCCTCCTCCATATATTTTTTTACCTTATCCCATTCTTCTAATTTTGCAGCAGCATCTTGATACTCCCACAATTCTTTACAGCTCCATGGACCAATCATATCCATACGATATTCAATCTTATTGTGTAATAACGAATACTTTTCACGTAAATTATGTATTTTTTCTTTCAACTCATCAAACTTGAAATATTTTGAAATAGATAAAATAAGTGAAATATAGGTAGCGATAAAGATAGAACAAACTGTTACTACCGTTTCAGATATTTGAAAATGTTGTTGGGTTGCTTGTAAGAATCCAGATATAGTAGAAAAGAAAATGACAGATGTTTGTACATTATTGATGGTAGTATTCAAATCATCATATTTTAAATCCAATAATCGTTTATTCTCCTTACATTCTTTCAATACAAACACATTACTACGCTTTACACCTTTCAATTCATTTTTAAATATGATATATTCGCGTTGATTATACCAGTCTGTATTACTATCATTTTTAATGTGATCTCGAATCTTCTTAGAACCGATAAACATTTTCTCATCATAATCGGAAATATTAGAATTATCATCCACTACGTCATCGTCTAGTGTGTGAACGTTAGTCTTCGCATTTGTTGCTTGGGGAGTAATATTATTTTCGATATCTCCTTCAGTATTACTAGGTATATTCAAACTTATATTTCCAAAATCAATTTCATTTAGATTTAAACTGTCATTATTATCATTAGCCATAATATATATATATAAGAATTATATATTTTTATATTTTATTCTTATTTATAAAAATATATATTGTTTTCAATAATGTATCATATTACCATTTATTCTTTCGAACATTAATCGTTGCACCGGCCTTTTTCTTTTGTGCATTGGCTGGGTCATACATTTCATCCTCATCGTCTGAATTTAAGTCCTTAGATATTTCCCAAAACTCTTTCGATCCTAATTTAAACCCAGAATGATTTTGCGCCTTGTACCAAAAAATTGTGTCGGTTAATTTATTTGACTTCGAATTATTATTTATTACTAAACATTCAAAATTCTCGGTACATTGATCCATTACCTGACAAAATGATTCGAATGTAGGAAACATACCAGCATAATTTTCCCAAATTCGCTTTCTATTTGCAATATATGGTTCTCTCAATATAAACACATAATCGATATTTGTTCTTAAATTCGGAGGAATACCTAGTGGATACTGCATCGTAATGACTAACATAATTTTCCAATGACGCCCATTCATAAATAATAATCGCATCATTTTATCTTTTGTCCATTTACTATCATATAAGCAATCATCCAATATAACAAACGCTCGTGGATCTATAGTCGTCTTTTTATATGCTTCCATTTCTTTCTTTATTTGTTTTAATACTGTTCGCTGCCGCTTAAGTATATTTTCAATAATAGCACTATTATATTCATCATGAATAAATAATTTAGGAATATGTTCAGCAAAAAATCCATTGCCGGCTTCTGTACCAGATATCACTGTGCCTATCGGTATATCTTGATGATAATAGAGTAAATCTTTTACTAAAAAACTTTTTCCGGTGTCTCTTCTACCAATTAAAACAATAACCGGTCCTTTATTCTCATCTGGTCTAAAACTAATATTTCGCATATCAAATTTCTTTAAATCTAATGTCATTTCTATATCAGATATAGAAAAAATACTTTGTGAAAATACGAAACAAAATTCAATATACACTTTTGAAAATATATATTGAATTGTTATTAGTTAAAAAAAGAGTAATAATTTATTTTTACAATTATAGAGAGATGAAGAATTTAATTTATTATAGAAAAAATAAGAATGATAACCTTTTTAATACTTTAGAAAATTCTATTTTCCAAGTAAATAATTTGCAAAATTATATTCCACTATATGAAAATTTTTTTTCATTTCACGAGAGTAATTATAAAAACCTAAATTTAAACAATAAATATTATTTATCTAACATTGATGCATTTTATGATGAACATAGCATGACCGCTATAGTAGTTGATAATTCAAACAATACATTAAAACGAGATGTATTTTGCAAATTTTCGCCGTTGCTAGATCCTTTAAAATATTTAACTGGCAAATATGATTGTTCAAATAATAGTATATCATTATTGCCTGATTATACAAATACAAATGCAAATACAACTTCGATGGAAGACCATAATTTATCTAAATCTTCTCCTAAATGTAAAATAGAAGATAAAAACAATTCTGCTTATGTCGATGGTTTTTTTTCCTATTTGTCTAGTGTACTGCTTCATAATTTTGGATTGATTAATTCAATCGATTTTTACGGTTCTTATTTGTGCAATCAATCTAAATTTCTATATGATATATCTGATGATATTGATTATTTAGATGAAAGTTCATATTTTCATCAAGAAAAAAATAAGAAATACGAAATAGATAGCGAATTGTATTCTAGTATTTTTAATACCTATTCTAGATGTAATAAAACGAAACTAAGCATCTTGGAAAAAACAACTACAATAGATACAGATAATATCAACGAGATACTTGATATATACGATTCTTATGATGTATCTAATAGTTATACACGTGATATGAGTTTGTGTGAATTAACAACCAACAATATAGAAATGCATTCTAAATCAAATGAATTGGTTGATTTAAGTGATATATGTGTATATAAACAATTAACACCAAATGCAATAAATACATTAAACCATAAATCTATTACAAATTCATCATGCAGCTCAAAATCGTCACATACTACCGATTCAAACGATAATGCTGATGATTCAGACGAGTATGAGACAATAGATGACGATAGTGAATCTAATTCTGAAAGTGACGATGACGATGGCGATGAATCAGAAGTAATGTGTAACATATTTGATTTTCCGGTTGAATTAATTGCTATTGAAAAATGCACGAATACATTAGATTCATTAATGGGTCAAGGTCAAGAAATGATTTCACACAAAGAATGGTCTTCATGTTTGTTTCAGATTATAATTACACTTTCTGCTTATCAACAAACATATTCGTTTACCCACAACGATTTACATACCAATAATATTATGTATGTGGAAACCGAAAAAAAATTTATTTATTATAAATTCAATAATATATATTATAAGGTACCAACTTATGGTAAAATATATAAAATTATTGATTTTGGTAGATCTATTTATAAAGTTCAAGGAAAAATAATATGTAGTGATAGTTTTCACCCTAAAGGGGATGCAGGAAGCCAATATAATTGTGAACCATATTTTGACAAATCAAAACCAAGATTAGAACCAAATTATAGTTTTGACTTATGTAGACTTGCATGCTGTTTATTTGATGATTTCGTTGATGACATAAGTGACCTGCCGAAATTATTGAAGAATAATAAAATATTGGATTTAATCCATACATGGTTAATAGACGACAAGAACCGCAATATCTTATATAAAACAAATGGTGATGAAAGATATCCTGAATTTAAGTTATATAAAATGATTGCAAGAACTATTCATAATGCAATTCCACGTGACCAGTTAAATCATAAAATTTTCGCAGATTATATCATTGGTAAAAAAAATATCAATAAAAAACAAAAAATTGTTAATATTGATAGTATTCCGTGTATGAACTAATCCATAATCCATAATCCATAATCCATAATCCATAATCCATAATCCATAATCCATAATCCATAATCCAAGTAAAAATATTATTATTATCAAATAATAATATTGTATTCTGATATTTGCACAATTTACAAATTTGTTAAATTAAAAACCAGGATTATCTACAAATGCGTCAGGAGAAACTTTTTTAGCAATTTTAATATCGAATTGTGAATATAAATAAATTCCGATAACAGATGTAATGAAAACCATTATCGCGTCACGAAATATTCGTTTTAACGGTTTTTTATCATCATCTGTAGCAAACTTCATCTCTACGAATTTAAATAATACAAAAACGACGCTTATAGCTAAAGAATACATCATAATCTGTTCCATTTAAAATAATGACAACTTTTTTTTCAATTATTTAAACGAAATGTTTTCAATTCAAATGAATATATTATGTTTAAATAATTGAAATTTATAGTTTGTTCTTTTTCCATTTTCGCCTAGACGTATTATACAGATTACGTTAATATTTCAATTTCATGTTGTAATAAAGGAGACTCGTTTAGTTTTTTCTTTGTTTCTAAATCATGAATATCTAAATCATCTAGTCTTACTATTTCACCAATCTTTATTCGTTCATTTAATTCATCATCTGTATCTTCGTCCATATCATCTTCTTGTTTTCTAGCCTCATTGCGCTGAGAGCTTATCACTTCTAATCTATCTATATCTTTGGGCGCATCTATAGAAGATATATTATTATGTATATCAGATGATTCGTCTATATCAGAAAAACTAATTCCAGATGATGGTTTCGACGTATTCGAGTCATTCATTTCATCTTGGTCGTGGTCTTCATCTTGGTCTTCATTATTATCATTCGTTGCTTCATCGATTATAGGATCTGTTGAAATTATTTCTTCAGATTCTTCTACTTCAACATCTTGTTCAATCGTTTCATCCATATACGCTCTAATAAGATCTTCGACTGGTATATTGTCACGAATATTGCTAATAATGCATTCTCGTATGATAAGTTCTAATTCTCTATTATGCTTTTGTATTTGCAAGGGACTAATATTTCTTTCGAATAAATAAATATTCGTATATATTTTTCTGGCACAGGTTATATAAATATTATGTATAAACTTTTTGAGATCAGGAACGTTTATATCTATTTTCTTTTGCTTACTACCTACACGCATACTGGTTAAATTCTTTAATTGTATGATGTGGACACAACTGATCAAATCTTCTAAATATCCACAATTACTTTTTTCAACGATTCGTTTGACTTCGTCCTCTATTATTGTCGAGTTCCATTTTGGAATTCGACTAATAAAATTTTGAAAGGTCATCAAATATTTCTCGATTTCGTCATTTTCTTTGCATAATTTAATCGATTCTTCAAAAATAGATTTAAACCCTTCAATGATTAGTGGTGTTAAAATATTTATTAATCTGGCACACCATTCGTTCCTAGATTCTTGCAATGTCGTTGTAGAATAATCATCCATTTACATAAATGATATATTTTCTAAAGTGTAATCGGAACGTATTAAATAAAAAAATAAGATATGCGATATTAACATTTTTTCATTTCTAAATTCTCGTCTTATTTTATCAAAATACATTACATACTCGCATTTTTTTAATAATGGCAATGAATTGTCTGACTTAATATACTCTGCTATATCAAATGCATTAAAACCACATTCATATAGTTTTGTAGATATATCAATAATAATATTTACTTCTACGTTTTTTTTCTTACTTATATTCTCATCAACACTGTCAGTTTTATCATCTGTTGAATTTGTAACGTCTTTTATCTTACTCCTTAACTTATTCATTTCACCTGCGAGTTTTATTCGTTTTTGTTTGTTTGTATCTATTACTGAAAAACAATCTTTTAATTGATATGTATGTAAATTCACAAGTTTGCCATTTATAACTGGTTCGGGTATAAATATTTCGCAAAAACGCGACAAAATTGGCTTTAATATCTTGTATTTATCATCTACCACTAAAAAAAAACGTGTACAATGACTAAATAATTCAATACATCTTCGCAACGCAGATTGTGCATCAATTGTTAATTTATCAGCATTCAATAAGACAATGCTTTTAAAACGCTTGCCATTTTGAATATTTATATTGGTTTTTGCAAAAAATTTCAAATCCTCTCGTATAAATTTTATCCCTTTTCCGTGAGCACAGTTTACATGCATAATGTAATTTTTCATAATAATGTCATCATCATTATATATTTTTTTAAGAAAATTTTGTAATATCGTTTTTTTCCCACAACCAGAAACACCATGGAATAATAAATTCGGTATTTTGTTCATCTCAATATAATTATATAATTTATCAGTAATATCGGTATGTATACGCAACGTCATTTCTTTGTATTACATTGTAATATATATTTATATGTATTTATTGAAACATTTTCTTTTTCTTCTACTCCATTTGCAATTATATCCATTTGCGAAATTCATTGCTTTTCGTGACTTTTTATAAGAATAAGTTTTGGGTCTCTTGAAAGATTTAACGAACCATCCACGGATGATACAAACATTTAATTATAACGAAAGTGAAACGAGAATGGCCACACCGTTTCTAGATACACATACAAATGTTATTGTTTCAGGAAAAAAATTGGATAATTATGCAGTTAATAATGTAATAAAATATACATAAACGTATATTTTATTATAGTATAATGGATGCAGCCAAACAGTTCTTTAACAATACATTGTTATATGTTGCGTATATTTGCTTTTTTTTAGAGGATACTAAATTTTTCCTACCATTGGAAGATGTAATGAAAAACTAAGAATAAAATGAAGGGAAAAATAATAAAAATTGTATATTTATTATTTTTTACAATAGTATACATACTATACTAGCAATAATTTAGTAAAAACTGTTTAAACTTTGGGTATATGGATTTTCTTTGAATGCAGTTAATATGTCGGGTTGGATTCTTTCACATGATTGGCAATTATCATAATATTGTGGCATGTTCATTTTTCCATGTGTTTCCATAGAAGGAACAGAGCCACCTGCTACGTGATTTTGAGGAGCCCACATTCTATTGTTGTCTCTATCATTGTCACGTTTATCGATCTTCATATTTTCATTAGAATTTAATAAACCCATACCTCCTTGGTTAGGACGATTTACATATGTTTTATTCACGTTGTTTCGCTGATTATAAGCAGCATTGTAAACAGCGTTGCCGGTTTGCGCACCCATACCACCAGAATTACCAGTATAAGATGTATTCGTTGTATCACGTTGATTCTCAATAGGTGTTTGTTTATTCACTAGATACCCACCATTTGTTTGACCCTCTACATTTAAATGCGTATTATCTAATTTTCCTTCAGTTGTTTCACGAATTGTTGTAGGTGTACGATCTGCAGGATTGAATACGGTTGGTGCAGACACGGTTGTTCCAGCATTGCCATTAGGGCGATAATTACCAATTACGTTTTCCTTTCTAGATGGTCTTAATATATCTAATAGTGGTGCAACCGCAGCACGAACTGCGCCGTGAATTGTACCCAATTGCGGACCTTTTGATATAGAACGATTATTTGGCAATGCCTTATAACCTTGAACGCCATAATCACCCTCTCTAGCGCGACCACCACCTCTTTGACTAGGATTTGCTATAGGTGTTGCCTCTAATTCGGGTCGTTTGGGTGCTTCATTTTCACCAGTAGTATACATCTTAGTACCATCGGGGTTAGAATCAGCACCAAAATATTCCATAGAAGTAGTACTTCTATTTACATCCTTGTTTACTTCAATTGCGCGTGAAGTTTGTCCCTTTTCTAGTCCGGTTGTAGTTAACCACCGATCCGGTGTATTTATAAAGTAAGTGTCGGGTAAATGTTTTTCTACAGCACCCTGGGTTTCTTTGGTTGCAGGGGCATTATTGAAATATGTAGCGGGGCCTTGGTGATTCTCTAAACTATAAGTTAATTTAGGGTTTGTGTCAACACGTAATTGATCAACATTTTTATCTACCCATTTGTCACGTGCGTCTATACCGGCATTGAAACCTAATTGCCCTTCTGTAGTATATCCTAAATCTAGACCTGGTGCAACTCTTTGTTCTTCCCATAATTTTACATTTGACATTTTAGAGGATGGATTTACACGAGATTGTAAAAAGTCTGATTGATTCGGTGCACCATTTGCATAACGTATGTTTTTTTGAGGAGCAAATAATGGTGATTGTTCTTGTTTTCTAATTTGTTGGCTTCCAGAACCATTCATATTATCAAGTACCGTCTCATTTAAATTAGCGTCTACCGTGCTCCCCTTTATTCTAGCACCAAAAAATGGTACCATATTATTATGTTTAAAGTTTGATTTATTTATATCATTTCCAGTTAATGACTTCGTATCATTGGAATTCGAAATAGTACCAAACTGGTCAGGACCATTCTTATATTCTTCATAAACTTCAGGATTAAAATAACGATCTGTTACTGTGTTGGGATTGTTATATTTTTTTGTATTACTCTTCTTAACTGGTGTATTAGTTGGATAGTTTTTGGCAGGTGTATTGTTATTTGGTAAATAATTAGCACGCTTACCCATATTTTCATAGGATTCCTTATTATTTTTATTAGTATTATTAGTGTTATTAGTGTTATTAGTGTTATTATTAGTATTAGTGTTGCCATGATTATCTTGATTATTTTGGTTAGATGCAACATATAATCCACCTAAGGCTATCAACGGTACTGCTATCTCCATTATATATATATATAGGTTATATATTTTATAAATAATTATAGAACCAATTATTTTCTTTAATTATTTTGTCTCGTTTTGTCTCTTTATATTTTTCCACAAGTATTCGTTTTGTTGCAATTATTTACATCAATTCGTTTACTTCCATAACCGCCAAATGGTGTGGTTGATATTGGTGTAGAATCAGTATTGGATACACATGGTGCATTTGCAACAAAATAATCTTTCTCTAAAATACGACTACTAAGATTATTCTGAAATGGTATACAAGTATTTTCTTGGGGATCTAAAGGTAAAATTGCCCAATTCACTTGTTCTAAATCTCTATACATCCATGCTGGATCAGTTACACGTGACTGTTCTGTTGAAAAATTACATGTGGGATATTGTATTTTTTCACTAGACGCTTCACTGGTCTTATAATTATTACTTTCACAATCACGTGTTAATTCACGCCCTAAACCCAATAAATCGCTTTCTAAATTTATTGTATTTGTTCTTAAATTACCACCCCAACTTTGAAGACGCATTTGAGGGTCTGCCATATAGGTTGGTTTATCGCCATTACCAGGCATATTTAACATATATCGACCAGCACCGGTTGATTCTTGTAATTGTTTTTTTATTCTGCATGGGTCATCATGAAATCGTGTAAATGACATATATATACAATAACGATATTTCTTTTTACATATTTTTTGATAATATTTACAATTTCAATAATATTTACAATTATATTTTTAGTTTTTCCAGTTTTTCTTTCATTTTCTTCATAAATACTTCCTTATCAAATCCTAGATTATTATTTTCTTCACCTAATTTACTCTCTAATTGTTTTGCAAGACTGGAGAATATGTCATATTTCATTTTATCAACAAATAGTAGAGGATTTTTTTTATTTTCATCTCTTGTACTTGGTTGATTAGTCTGACTAGAATTTAAACTTATTTCTATTTCATTATTATCGTTAAAAATAGGCGTATCATTTGGTGAAACTAACAACCTTGGTATTTTATCACCATTATATTTTTCGTTAATTGTTATTACTGGAATATACAGTATAGTGTATTTCTCAATGCGATGTGAGGGAATATATGGACTATACGTATTCATAGAACAATCTATACATGGTACGGTATAACTATGATTTGACAATGAATAATAACTAACCATGGTTCCACTATTAACATGTGAATCTATTAGACATTCGTGAATAAATTTATTTAAATGTTCCTTCATTTTTGTTAACGTTTTTAATATAGTTGTAGTCATAAATATTCTATCATACGTTCCTGCTAAACATAATACGTCTTCCCATCGTCCCTTTATAATATTTATATTTAAATCTGGACGTGTTTGTCTCATGTTTTCTTTAAAAATTTCATATTTTTCCCATACCTGCGGTGAACACTCAATGACGGTATAACTAGTAACCGAGTCAAATGAAACTAATTTTTCCGCCGAATAACCCATACCAAATCCTATTTCTAAAACTGATCCAGATGGTTCTAAATATTCTATACATTTTTCCATGTATGGTTTCTCCCACTCCATCATAATATGATAGGTTCCGTTTTTACTTTGTAAAATATCATTTCCGCAAATGTCTTTTGTGTATTCTAATTTCATTATATACCTAAAGATAGAATTATTTTTATCATTTAAAACGTGTGTTATATATAATATTATATGAATAAGTATCCTTATATTTTATTTTATAGACACGACCCGTATGCAAAAATTGACGACTTTATTAAAGAGAATGAATCCAATTTTCAATGCACATTTTCTATTGTATCATCTGTTGATGATCTAAATAAATTATATAATCCTAACCATCATTTGTTAATTACTTATGGTGATTCCTATAGTGAATACGAATATTTATGTAAGCATATGCCTAGTCGTTTTTCTAGACGATGGATTCATAAATCTCACATTAAAAATATTGAGGAGTTTAATTCTAATGTAAATTATTGTTATATTCATAATGTTATTCAAAAACGTATTGATACGCGACCTATTTTCTCTATTTTTACAACATGCTATAAGAGTTATGATTATATAGATACTGCATATGATTCTATAAAAAATCAATCCTTGTTAGATTGGGAATGGGTAATCATGGACGATACACCAGAAGCAGAACATTTTACATTTTTGAAAGATAAATTAGGTCACGATAATCGCGTGCGCTTATATAAACGAGATAAGAATAGCGGTAATATCGGAAATGTCAAAAATGAAGCAATCTCTCTATGTCGTGGAAAATATATTCTAGAAATGGACCACGACGATGAAATATTGCGTGATTGTTTGTCAGATGCTTATGCGATTTTTCAGAAAGATGACAAAATCGGCTTTGTGTATGGTGATACTATAAATTTATACCGCAATGGTGAAAATTACAAATATAGTGACTTTATTTGTAAAGGTTATGGTGGATATTATATGCAAAAAATGAGAGGACAATGGATGTATGTGTATATAACACCCCATATCAACAACATTACATTGAGTCATTTAGTTTGTCTTCCAAATCATCCACGCATATGGAAACGCTCGGTATTAATGGAATTGGAAAGTTATTCTGAATTTTTACCTATCTGCGATGATTATGAAATTATACTTAGAACGTGTTGTAGTGAACATAAAGTTGCCAAAATGAACAAACCGCAGTATATTCAATATATGAATGATGGTGGCAACAATTTTTCTAATATTCGAAATACGGAAATTAACAGACTAGGACCCCAATATATTAGCCCCATGTTTTATACACAATATCAAGTTCATGATAAAATGAAGGGTTTGAATGCATATGAAGATGAAACATATATTACACATCATTCTCAAATTTGGAAACGTAACAATAATTATATACATTGTCATTCGAATTCTATATATAATTTTGATTATGACAAACAATATTGTATTATCAATGATGCGATTCACAATGAGGGATTAGACGAATTGTATCATAATCCTAGAAACGATATTTTGTTTTTAACTAATCGTTTATCACACAGTGAAATGTGTGAACTACTCGACAGTAAAGGGTATAGTAATATGAAATGCTATTCCTATGTAGATTCAAGTGAAGAAGAATTGGTTACATTTTTTAACATGTTATATGTTAATGATAATTGTGATACGGAAATTGTATCGAATGATACATTGAATGATACATTGAATGATATATCGATTCACAATATCACATTTTGTAAAGATTTTACTAGTAGAGCAGATATAATTAATAGTATTATTATGAAGAATGAAAATGTCTTTAAAAAATACTTGGAAATAGGTGTAGAATATGGACAAACGTTTCAAAATGTAAATATTGAAACCAAGATAGGAGTTGACCCTGATTCTAAATTTATCGACGAATCTATAGTATTAAAAACTTCTGATGCTTTTTTTGCCGAAAATATCATTAATGATAGTGATAATAACGATGATAATAACGATGATAATAAAAATAATACAGACAATGTAAAATACAATCATACATTTGATGTTATATTTATAGATGGTATGCATCAGTCTGATTACGTGTTTCGAGATTTTAAAAATAGTCTATCTATTTTAAATGAAAACGGTGTTATATTATTAGATGACGTCTTACCACTAACATACAACGAACAACTACAAATTCCTAGAAAACATTATTATGAAAATGGGATTTTAAAATACGGCGAATCGTGGACTGGTGACGTTTGGAAATTTTTATATTATGTATTAATTCATTATTATGAATGTATTGAATTACAAATATATAATCATACAAATTATCGTGGTGTATGCAAAATCAAGATTATACAGCAAATCGATTGGACTGACGAGGAACAAGTAATTAATACCATGATAAAATATGATTATACAACAGATTTTTCAAATTTTTTACAGATATTGGGAAATCGTGTGCACGAGTAAATATTTCAATTGTATACGAAATTATATTATGTATGTAAAATATATTAGACATATCAGTTACATACATAATATATCATATTATGTATTTAATAGTTGGATGCGGATTAACTGGCGTAACTATCGCCGAGAGAATAGCAAATATATTAAATGAAAAGGTATTCATCATTGAAAAAAGAGACCATATCGGAGGAAATTGTTATGACTATACAGATGAAGAAACCGGTATTTTGATGTGTAAATATGGTGCTCACATCTATAGAAGTAACGACGAAAATGTATGGAAATACATTAATAAATATAGTGAATGGATTAGATGGGAACATAAAGTACTCTCATATGTAGATAATAAATTTGTTAGCGTTCCTGTGAACATAACCACTGTAAATGAATTATGTGGAGAGAATATACAAACTACAGAAGAAATGAATGAATGGTTACATAATGTTCAGGTCAAATATGATACTATTTCAAATAGTGAAGAAATGTGCAAATCGCGCGTTGGAAATATATTACATGACAAGATGTTTAAAAATTACACATATAAACAATGGAATAAATATCCTAATGAACTCGATGCATCTGTATTGAGAAATATTCCTGTTAGGAATAACTTTGATTCTAGATATTTTGATCATAAATATCAGGCTCTTCCGAAATACGGATATACTAGTTTTATTAATAATATGTTAAATCATGAAAATATTACAGTTCAATTAAATACATCTTATTTTGATTTTAAAAATACAAATGATATGAATCAGTTTAAGGGGGTTATTTTTACGGGCCCTATAGACGATTATTTTTCACATACTAATATTGACAAATTAGAATATCGTAGTTTACTATTTGATACCAAAATATATAAAAATATGAATTATTATCAACCCAACTCAGTGGTTAATTATCCAGAATTGAATGTTCCATTTACTAGAATTGTCGAATACAAACATTTTTTAAACCAAAAATCGGATCATACTATTGTTGTGAGCGAAACATCAACTGATATAGGTGAACCATATTATCCTGTTCCTAATGAACGAAATTTAAAATTATATGATAAATATAAAAAACTCGCTGAAAATGAAGAAAAACATAATAACGTGTTTTTTGTAGGTAGATTGGCAAATTATAAATATTTTAATATGGATGAAGCCATTGCAAATGCGTTATTATTTTTTGATACTAAATTTCGTTCATGATTACATTTACACAATTATCCTTTTCATTTTCATTATCCTTTTCTTTATTCATCATATTCATCATAAATTGTTTATTTTTTTCTAATCGTTCCTTATGTAATAAAAATTCTGCGTCATCTATAATATCATTGATTAATGTTAATCCTTCCTCGTATTTTTTTGTCCAGTAACATGATACGGCTAATTCATCATTAATGTACTTATTGTAATTTTTTGGATTAATAAATAATGTATACTTATTTATTACATTGGTTAATTCTTGTTTTTGTGCTAATTTTAAATACTTGTATCCTAATATGGTATTTGAATTATCATTGAAATATTTGCCTAATATGTAGTATGGTTCTGCACGATCGGAAAATATGGCAATTGCATTATTCATTTCTTCGATAATTTTATTATCATCAAACTGTAACTGTATCATACACCGTGTTATTCTCATATGCGCTTCAAATAATTCTTCTACCCATGTATTTTTTAATTTTGTATATAATCTATACCATTGTATTGCTTGAGTATAATGTTTTGCATCCATGTAACTTTGGGCACAATAAAATACAGACCTATTTGTTATTCCATGTGGGTCATTATATAATACATTAAAAAATTGCTCCTTTAAGGCTACAGCGTCTTTAATATATTTTTGAGAATCGATTTTTCTAATTCCACGTTCTTCAGCATCTATCCACGTTTCTTCGCGAATAAAATAATTTGATGGGATTGTATTTTGTTTATGTAAACAAACGATAATATTATGAGCAACACCTACATATTTCCATTGTAACCTATTGTTATATATCATTGACGCCTTGAATATTGAACTTCCACGTTTTAAATTAAAATAATACATATCCGCATTTGTTTTATATAACTCGTCTACATTAAAATCACCCATTAACCAATCATCTGCGTCTAAATGTATTAAAAAATCACTAGTATTAAAACATCGTTCAAATAGTAATGATTTATTTACTTCAAAACCAGTCCACTCATCTAGCCATAATTCGCCAGGAATATTTTTTTCTGTAAAGAAATCTTTTATTATTTTACAGGTGCTATCTGATGAACCAGTATCACATATTACCCAATAATCAATGTATTTGTATACGCTATTTAATGTATCTAATATTACATGTTCTTCATTCTTACACATTGAACCAAAACATAATCTCGGCTTAGAACTATTTGCTTTGTCTATTTTGAATATTATACTCATATACTCAAAATAATATGATTATATTTATGTATTTTTTCTCACATAATAAGTAATTATGAATGTGTTATACTGGCATTTATTTCTCTGTCGAAAAGAAGAATACTTGAAATAATCGCCCATCTTCTTTATTTGTACCGAAATAATCCATACTCGCGTGGTATTGCTTTGCATTAAATAGGATCATACGATTGAATATATTGCCTACTTGATCTACTAATTGCCATTTCGTATAATCCTGACTATGTGCATCTAATATTTTTTTATTTCCACGAGCTTCTGCCTCATCTACTGTTCTTGTGCCATCTTTATAACGATAAATTCCGGTTCCTGATGTAACCGGGGCATTCGGTGTTAAGTACAAAACAGCAGCCCAATTATTCCATGAATCGTTATGAATCCACGTTCTATCACGAGATGTGGTATATTGATAACAACCATTGTAATTTTCATGCGTTTTTTGCATTGGCCATTGTGTAATTTTTCCCGCAAAATGACCAATATATCCTTGAATTATATTTCTGATTTCTTCTGTAGCATATGATAGAGTACGTTGTCCAGGATAATTTCCATATACTTTAAATTCCTGACTTAATATATATTCACGCGTTGCTTGAGCGTTTGTATAAAAATTATCGATTACCATTAAATTGCAATAAATTGATTTAGGTTTATCATAAAACTCTTTTGCTTTAATAACTTGTTCATGAAACTGTTTTTGTACTTCATCTATTGGGTGTAATAATTTGTTTTTTAATTCTTCTAAAACCGTTTCTCCAATACAATCTTTGAGTTGTGTTATAATGGGTATGTGCATTTTGTCACCATTAGCGTAATTACAATATTTGGGCACATCAATTGCATATTCATATGAAGTTTGTTCTAGTCCTGTGATATTATATTCTGTATGCCCGGTAGAATAACAGCATATTTGTGTACCAATCTTTGTGTGATTATTTGTGAGAAGTTGATATAAAAACTTGTTAAATCTATTTTGTGATTCATGTGTTAATGATCCATTGTAATCATCAAAAAATACACTATCATATATTCCGGATTCATTCAAAACATCTTCCCATCGTCCTTTGATTATATTTACTTTCAATTCTGGACGCACATTTTTCATTTTTTCTTTAAACAACTCGTATTTTCTCCATACTTCGGGACAACATTCGATGACCGTATATTCTGATACATTTTCATAAGCACATAATTTATTCGCAGAATAACCCAAACCATACCCTATCTCTAACACGGAACCTTGTGGTTCTAAGTATTCAATACATTTTTCCATATATGGTTTTTCCCATGCCATCATGATTTGATGTTGGCCTGTTTCGTCTTGTAGTATTTCATTTCCACAAATATCATTTGTATACTCTAATTTCATAATACTATACACATACTATTATGATTTTTTTATATTATTTTCTTCTTTTACCTATCAATATTTGTATACACCTTCGAATATGTAAAATTTATGCACCAATTTTTATTGCTAATTCTTTTATGGCACCTACAATAATTGGAATTAATTTGGACATATCCATTTGTTGATATTGGGGTATTCCATCTATTTCTTCACCACTAATACCTGTAACCGCATGCGGATATACTTGCCTCACTTGTTCTGCTATAAACCCTAGATAGGTATTGCTAATATCTACTTCGCCCGATAATGGATCTTTAAATTTAAAACTAACTGGTTCTAATGCTTCAAGTGTATCCAACCACGGTCTGTCACCTTTATCATCTGCAGTACTTCGACTTTGCACATATTCATTCCGTATAAAAATATTGCTTATATCAGTTTTTAATCGTCCGTCACTCGCAGTATTATACGATACCTGGGCAGGATTGCCAGTTATTGAACCTGCTATATAGTTGGTATTGTTTATTCTTGGGTTAAATGAACAATACCGGCGATTGTTACCACCATTTCTAGCGTGTCTAAAATTTACACAATAACCAGAATTTGCAATTGAGTCATTAAAAACATTAATGACTCCTAATTCACCGTTTGTTGTAAAGTTTTCTGTTCCAGTCTCTATATTTTTCACTAGTAAATAATTTCCGGACATGTCTATATTGCCACTAGTGTCAACATATGGTTGTTCTGGTAATCCATTTAATGATCTAACACCATCAATATTTGGAAATTCAGGCCTTAGTACTAATTTATATCTAGGATTTGATAACATAATATATAATATACAAATAAAGTATTTTTGTATATTATCTAAATATCACAAAACAAATGCGAAACTAT
>Ga0209302_10000168_pt1 | contig 40999 bp, 38 predicted proteins | sample ArcOceMetagenome_2_FD_187445 | JGI IMG/M metagenome (GOLD analysis project Ga0209302, IMG submission 187445) | Marine eukaryotic phytoplankton communities from Arctic Ocean - Arctic Ocean ARC135M Metagenome (SPAdes) (version 2) | ecosystem: Environmental > Aquatic > Marine > Oceanic | place...
TTTTATTTTTTATTTTTTCTCTGAAACAATTCTCTAAAGCTTTAGAGAATCTTTGACTATTTTATTTTTTATTTTTTCTCTGAAACAATTCTCTAAAGCTTTAGAGAATCTTTGACTTTTATTTTTTATTTTTTCTCTGAAACAATTCTCTAAAGCTTTAGAGATTCTTTGACTTTTATTTTTTATTTTTTCTCTGAACTTGATTCTCTAAAGCTTTAGAGATTCTTTGAGAATTTTATTTTTTATTTTTCTCTGAACTTGATTCTCTAAAGCTTTAGAGAATCTTTGAGAATTTTATTTTTTGTTTTTTTTCCTTATAATTGGAAAATATAAGGAATAATTGGAAAAGTGTATAAAGATAATTTATTAGTATATAAATTTATATAGATGCAGTCTACAACCGGACCTAAAAAAGATGAAATGCTTCTAGAAGCAAAGAGAAAGCGTTTAATAGTAAAGAGAAAGCGTATTATTAAGAAGAAAGATATTAAAAAGGCACGTAATCATGATAGAGATAATAAAAATGCCTTTTCGACCCAAATGTTTGAAGAAATGCATAGTGAACAGAAAATTGTTGAAGAAATGCATAGTGAACAGAAAATTGTTGAAGAAACTACTGAAGAAATTTCTAAAAAATAAAATTAGGAAATTTCTAAAAAATATTAAACATGAAAACAACTACTCCTTCCAGAGATATGCGTGCACTTCAACGCCAACTCGTTAAAATAAAGAACGAACTTGTCCAAACAAAGCGCAATGCGAAACGAACAAGAAACAAGACGTCACAGAACACTGCCATGCTTATTAGAAAGCTTAATGCGACCAAAATCGAAAATAAAATAATGAGAAATAGTTTTACCAATTTTACATCGACGTTTAACATTCAACGAAAGGAGTTATCTCTTCTGAAGCTTGGTCTGCGCGAAATCGTCGAGAATCAGAAGCGTAACCCTTACATAGTCTCTAAAAGAAGAAAAACAACTATATAAAATATTTAAAATTTTAATGCTTGTATTTGCAATAGGTCTTCTGTAGTTTTGTGTATTTTTTCTTCTTTTAGAGGCTTTTGAGCCGCTGAATGTTCCACACACCATGACAATAGTAATTGAAATGCTATTGGTGCAGCTTGTGCTATGTCTACAAGCCAGTCAAAGAGACGTCTTTTGTATTCGTTCAGCGTTTCTCCACCTAATGGTCCCCCACTAGGTGCGCTTGGCCATGTACGACTGACAACCGACCGTACCATATCTTCTAGGTCCGATTTTGATGTATCGTTATTCAGTTGCATTTATTGTTTTAAACAACTTTAAATAGTATTGTTTTGCTGAAAAGGGTACCGTTGACTCCTATGTATGTTATTTGGACATGGTTGTCTGAAATGGCTAAATTAACAAATCCTGCTTCGGGTTTGAAAAATTCAAGACCGTCTTGTTTTGTTTGTACAAAGTAAGCAGATGACCCAGACCCTGAAACAATTTGCCTAATATTCTCGTATTCGATATATTGTAAATTATGGTCATGACCCGATAGTATGGCAATGACATTATGTTTTTTGTACATTTCTATCATTTTATAACGATAGTCGTCCTTGACATTGTGGTGCCACCCTCCAGAGTAGATTGGATGGTGTGCAACTATCCATTTGTATGTATTCGTAGATTTTTCCAAAAGGTGGTCTACATGAGCCCACTGAGAGCCGTCAATCGTCGTACTGTCCATGATGACAAAAGTATGACCACAGATAGTCACATCAAAGACTGGTGCCGGCATGTTCCACCATGGTAAGTCAATCTGTGTCTGTGCTTTGGCATTTCCATGATGGTCATGGTTTCCAAGGGCAACGTACCAAGGCTTGTTCGTATTATAAATATCGGACCATGACTCTTTAATCTGACTATCTGTGGACGATTCTATTCCATCAGGATAGAAATTATCTCCGACAGAGATTATTGCATCATAAGCGATTTCGTCCATTTTAGCGGCGACGTGCCTCTGGAAAAACTGCCCACGCCGCCCCCAGTCACCAATAACATGAATAGAACATACTGCACCAAGCTTCCACATATATAAAACAACACTATTCGTTTATACAGGATTTTAATACAGTTTATATAAACAGGAGTATATAAAGGTTTCTATGTTTTTTGGGGTGAGATTTTCTTTGACATCTCTACTTAATCAAAGAATATGTGTTTTTTTGATATCGATGAAAAAATATAGTAAACCGTCATAGCTGGTGTTCGAATCCAAGTGGCGCGATTTTAGCTCATGAGTGTGAAAGTGCACGCCGGTACTTATTAACCGGAAGAACGGGAGCATTACCCGTATGAGCTTATGGTCCACTATGACCTTAAACTGTCCGCGCTGTGGCGCAGTATGTTAGCGTGTCTGGCTCATAACCGGAAGGTCCTTGGTTCGAATCCAAGTGGCGCGATTTTTTTTAGCTCACGAGTGTGAAAGTGCACGCCGGTACTTATTAACCGGAAGAACGGGAGCATTACCCGTGTGAGCTTATGGGTATGTTGCAGTGTGAGCTTATGGGTATGTTGCAGTGTGAGCCCCCAGGGTATGTTGCAGTGTGAGCCCCCAGGGTATGTTGCAGTGTGAGCCCCCAGGGTATGTTGCAGTGTGAGCTTCAAGGTTTTTCTCTTTTTTCCAGGTTTTCTTTTTTTCCAGGTTTTCTTATTTTTTCCAGGTTTTCTTTTTTTTTCCAGGTTTTTCTAAAGGTACGTCATAATGTTTATTATTTTCTATATATTACCGTGTCAGATTTTGGGTATATTACCGTGTCAGATTTTGGGTATATTACCGTGTCAGATTTTGGGTATATTACCGTGTCAGATTTGGGTTTTCTTAAGGTACGTCATAATGTTTATTATTTTCTATATATTTACGAACCCGCAATGCTGACACGTAGTGCTGAACAACCACTCTAAAAGGTTCACCCGGAATTATCTAAGGTAGAACATTAGTACTGGTTCGATTCCGGTTATTTCCTTGGTGGTTGGTGTAATAAACATGCTGTGAGATAAAAGGTTAGGGGTTCGAGTCCCTTATTAGCTGCGCTAATTGGCGCAATGGTGGCGCGTTTATCCGTCATACAGAGTTGTTGGTATCCACTCCAACACCACCTTTGCTCCGAAAAGAGCCAAAACTACCGCTCCATTAGCTCAGTTGGTAGAGCATCGGTCTTATGAGCCGAAGGTCATGGGTTCAAGTCCCATATGAAGCACCGTCAGTTTGCCCGAGTGGTCTAAGGGGAACGGTTTAGGTCCGTTTATATTCGTATGCAAGGGTTCAAATCCCTTAGCTGACAGGATGGACCGTCCAACCCCATTCTTCCAACATTTCTGAACAAGAAATGGCTAGAACGGTCCATCCGTTGTTTTTTTTTCAAACCAAACGAGTAGGCGTTTTACCCAGTTCGACCCTGGGTTGGTTTTTTTACACTATAAATGACCAAATGTTCCTATAAATGAGTGGCTTTCAAACGTGGATTGTTGATAATATAGTGGGTTCAATTGAGGAGGTTGTGTTGCACCCACATACTTCACAAGATAGGAGACGAGATAGGGCACTTGTGATGATATCCGACGACATAACGCCACAGCAAAGCATTCGTGATATTTACAAACGCTTTCCAGGGGTTTTCAAACGAACAGCAGTCCGTGAAAAACTATACAAACGAATGCATTTATATTGTACCGGTAATTATGACGTTCTGGCACAAGAAATGTTTGAGGATATCCTCCGCGATTCAGCTGGTGTTATACCGGTACTAAAGGAGTTATTGTGTAAAATGTCCGCTCTTCTTTTTTTCCGAAATAGGATATTATATAGTATATTTGACGATAACTTTGAGTCAATGTATTTGGAATTAACAAATGAACAAAAAGTGGAATTTGCTCCGAGGGTTCTGAGAACACACGGCTATTTACTTCGTGAAATTCCTAAAGCTATGCGGTCTAAAGAATTATGCGATATTGCTGTCAACAATTCCGGTACTGTACTCAAACACGTCCCTACAAAATGGAAGACCAAAAAGTTGCAGAAATTAGCAGTCACGAGAAGCGGATACGCACTCGAATACGTGGAAAAGAAATATCAATTAGAAATGACTTGCCTTGCATATCGGAAAGGTGGAAGGGAAATACTGCGTCAACCCTGGTTTAAAGTGTTGTGGGACAAACTTACACCGAGCAAGAAGAAGACATGTATTGACAAAAATAAACGGGATAGACGGGATGCAGAAGACCGTTGGCATAATGAAAATGCCAGGATTTAATCAATATTGCGAGAGAATTGTGTTAATTTCGTCGGAGAGGGCGTCCTCTGGAAACTTTTGACCTTTTGTTTCATAGACATTTCCTGGTCTCTTCATTTTCTTAAAGAATGTCAATAAATATCTTACAAGCTTTGCGTTCCCCAATAGTGCCACATAGTACAAGACGTTGGACACAATGCTTTGACCATTTTCTTGTGTTTTTTCTGTTATTTTCCAATTTTCGTCAATAAAAAAGGTGATATTGGCATAAATATCATTTTTCAATTCTGAAAATTGTTCAATTATCCGATTGAGTTCGATTTTTTCATCGTCAAATGTGCGTAGTAGCGTGTCCAGTGTACCTACGCGTAGATTGCTGTGTGTCTTTGGTCGGTGTGCGTCACAACAATATCCATCGGACGAATTCGTTTTTTTCCGACAGTGGGTGCCTGCAGTAGTTGTACCTTTACATCGTGGTTCAGCTCGTTGGAATTGTCGAAACGACATGATGTAATAGGTAGTTATCTTATATACTGTTCATATTTAAAAGGTCGAGTTTAAATATTTATTTTTATCCAATGTTGTACATAATAAAGAGACACCGCGTGACGATAATGTTGACAATAGTTCTACATTGGCCACCTTTTTATTTATTTCGGTCACCTTTTTATTTATTTCGGTCACGTCCGAACCCATTTTTTTCTGGTCTTTGTGTAGATTGGTCTGGCCATTGTGAAGTGCCTCTATATCGTTGCGGATTTTTCGCGCTTCGTCGGCTATTTTATCTTCAATTTTGTCCGAACGACTCTCGAATGTCTTTTCGAGAGTCGTAATGCGACTTAAAATACTTTTTCTAGCTTTTTCTAATGCGACTGTAAGCGTGGCAACTGAACGGCGCGTGGCATATGCAATGTCGGCAAACCCGAATCCCTTCCAATATAACATGCCAACAGTGCTACACAGAGAGATGGATGCTATGGTAGACATGGATATATTGAACTCTTTTTGTGTTTTTGATGACGTTAAAGGTGACAATGATAGAGAGGGCCAGTCTTTTGAAGAGGGGATTGAGTAGTGTCCTATCGCCATGCTACTTACCGCAGTCGTACCAAAAGCTGCCAGTTTTCGAAACATGTTTCTTTCTATTTTTTCTTATATTTATAGAGCGGATTGGATAAAGTGAAATCTAAACGAGTATTTAGAAGAACTTTATATAAAGATATGTGGTTGCTTTTGTTTTTTTTATCGACCGTCAGCGCGTATAAATCTTTTCCTCTTCAACGTCGGCATGTTTCCGGAATACACGCCGCGCAAAAATGGCGATATTCGCCAAGACGTCTTTCAAATGTCATTTCTGGCGCACATAGACAACGCGATGGTGTTTATTTTACTACGATTTGCATCGGTGGCCAGTGTTTTACAGCAATAATCGATACGGGTAGTTCTTCAATTGCTGTCCCTTGTCGTGGGTGTAAATGTGGTTCACAGCATAATTATTACGACATGAGAAGCTCTTCATTGGCTGTCGATACTGGCCAGGTTTATTCTCAATGTTACGGAGAGGGTAGTTGTAATTATGGGAAAATTTTGACCGATTCTATCTGCATGGGTGCTGGGTGCGGGCTTGAGACGAGTGTCTCACATCCATTTGGCTGCTGCACTACATTTGCTCCCAGCTTTCAACGACAAGATGCTGATGGTATCATTGGTCTCAGTCCCAATGGGCGGAGTCTTTGGAAAGACCTTGTCGCACATCATAAACTCGATAAAAATATAATGGCAATTTGTTTTGGGAAAACTGGCGGCGAGTTGTCTGTGGGTGGATGGGATGACCGTATTCCCGGTACTGGTAATATATCCGCGTCTTTAGAGCTGCAGTACATAGAAATATCGACCACTGGTAATTTTTACAGGGGGAAAGTTCAATCAATGGCAGTCGGTGGAGACAGCGTTCCGTCGTTGTCTATTTTCTCTACCATCATTGATAGTGGGTCTACCTTTTCGTATATGAAAAATCATAACTGGAAACTCCTTCGAGATAATATGATAAAGTATTGCAATGGTAAATGTCAAAGCGAATCCACACTGAACCCCGGTGGTGATTCATCGGGAGATTCCAGTCTTTCATTGGGATGTTATAAATTTTCGAAGGACCCGTCACAGCGAAATCAGCAGATGTCCACTTTTCCGAGTATTACATTTCGTTATCTACGCAGCGACAGTGGGCAGAACATGGTAAACATGTCAGTGCCCGCAGAGCAGTACTTTTTCTTGTCTGGTATCCGTGCTAGTGTTTACTGTATTGGTATCTTTAAAGATGCTCAAGATATCATTGGCGCCAATTTATTAGCTAATTTTTTAATTATATTTCAAGAAACCCCGCAACGGATAGGTTTGACCCGCGCACAATGTGACAGAAAACTGTCAGTGGTAGACAATGGCTCGGCAATAGACAATGGCTCGGCAATAGACAACGGCTCGGCAATAGACAATGGCTCGGCAATAGACAACGGCTCGGCAATAGACAACGGCTCGGCAATAGGTCATTCTTCCATTATAGGTATCGGTTTTACGATGAATACACCATGCAGTGGAAAAGAATGCACTATTCATATTTCAAATACGGTCTTGTTCGTGACAATACTCATATTAATATCGGGTGTCATTGTCATATGTTATCTATTACACGTTTGTACTTCCAAAAGTCAACGATATAATCGAGTGGCTACGATTGGAGATAGTGATTTTATCGATGTATATAGTGATTTTATTGATGTAGAGATACCTGATTTTAAGTTAGGGTTTAAAAGTACACTTACGTAATGCATATATTATTTATATTTGTATGAAATATATATCAATATAAAATGGCGACACTCTTGCATGGTTGGTATTCTGCCAAGTCTGAAGAAGTTGTAATGGAAGAGGTTGAGTGTTCGGTACCAGTGTATGTTGACGCTGACGGCAACCATGTCAGCGTTACGTTTGTTACAAGGGAGAGAGAATTGGACTACATTTGTAAATGGGATGATTTACAATATAGAGGTGAAGTTTTTAAATGGCACAACGAAAACTAATATTTAAGTACGATTAAGATTAAATATGGCTGGTATTCTATTGTGGACTCGGAAAGATGGACAAACGTTGCATCTCTTTCGAAAAATACAGGGTAAATTCAGAGATATCGGTGGAAAACTTACGTCCACCGACGAAATGGACTCGGCCATCGCCACCTTTTGTAAAGAATTACCATTGTTCACACCAGAAGTTTTGTATTGGCATATTGTGAACTGTTCTCATTTGCAATATATCCAACGGTCTAATTATTTTGTATTTCGCGTCTGGTGTGACCCGTCTGTTGTCTCTGTGTTACCAGACGGTTATCAATGGCGACGGGGGAGGCCTTATAAATTACATTCTCGTTTAAGAGGATTTTTGATATAAATTTATAACAATATTAGTTCGGCAAAACTATTGTATTTTATCGATGTCGCTCCTTCCCTCACTTCCCAGAGGTTGTCTTTGTTAGAAAAGAGAAGCCATTTGTCTTTTTGTTGTGCTACCAGATACTCGTCTTCGTTTGGACGTTTGAAAATATGATGAGGTGCAAAGCAAAACCACTTGCCAAAAGTTCTTTCTTTAAAGGGGGCCCAATCACAGTAAAGGCGCAGTTCGAGGGGTAGAGACGGTTCGTCTTGAAGCATTACCATCTCTGGTGACCACCATGGGGACGGATGGTCCATTTCGTCACCCTGTTCCATATTCAGTTCAAAAAAGGCGACAATCTCCAATGTAGTCATCTAAATATATATTATAATAATTTGATTTTATATATATTTACAACTATTCCTTATTTTTTCTCTAAAATAAGAATTTATTTTAACGATTTATGTAACTGTAACATGAGAGTTTCGGTGTGGTCCCATCCGATACATGAATCTGTAATTGAAACGCCATATTGCAATGGTTTATTTGTAATCGATTGATTGCCATCCCGTATGAACGACTCGACCATAATACCACGAACAGCGGGATGTCTGGCTTTTGTCAAATAATCGATAACAACCATTTGTTGTTCCCACATTTTACCAGAATTGCCATGAGAAGCGTCAACGATAATACCAGTGGACATATTTTCAATATCTAGTTGCTCCACACACTTTTGAACGTCTTCGCGTTTGTAATTTGGTAGTGTACCACCGCGCAAGACTATGCAACAGTCAGGATTGCCAGATGTTTGAACAACAGCTACTCGTCCATCATCGGTGATACCCATAAACGATTTGGACTCTGTTGCAGAATGAATGGCGTTAATAGCGGCGGAGACAGAGCCAGAGGTTGAATTTTTAAACCCTACTGGCACCGACAACCCACTAGCGAGTTCACGATGAGGTTGTGACTCCGTTGTTCTAGCCCCTATACAGGCAAAAGCGAGGAGGTCGTCCATGTATTGTGGTGCTATCAATGACAATGTCTCCGTGGCACAAGGTACACCCATTCCTATGAGGTCGATGAGTAATTTCCTGGTCAGTTGTACTCCAAGTTGCATATTGTTGGACCCATCGAGAGTGGGGTCGTGCAAAAACCCCGACCATCCCTTTCTCGTTCTTGGTTTTTCAAAGTAGGTACGCATGACAAAAAAAAGATGAGGACATTTTAGTTGTAGATGACTCAGTTTACGGGCGTAGTCCTTCACCGCAACAGGGTCGTGTACGGAACACGGGCCAATGATAACAAGGAGACGTGGGTCATTCCCAGCAAGAATATTGACAATTTCGTGTCTCCATTTGATAACGGATTCTGCTAAATCGGTGCGTAAAGGTAGTTGTATTTTGACAGCGGCTGGTGTTTGAAGACAGTGTGTAGAGGCTCTTAAATTAGTAGTCATTTTAATATTAAAAAAAAAATTAGTTATACTCTGTCTGGTTTTCGTCTTTAAATCCATGTATCCAAAAATATTCTTCAACTAATGCTACATTGGGTATTCGATGCAACGCCCGTTGTAATTTAAACTCCTTGTATGCTGCTTCTGTGGCCGGTGGATTGCCGAGAGCAATTGCCTGGAATAACTGCGGGTCCAATCGGATGCAATCAATAATGAAATCTTCAGACAGAATGTCGGCTCCTGTCTCAAGACAGTGATGTGCTCCTTGTACCCATCCGCTTTTTAGTGCTGTTCGTAAACACTGTGTCGGTCCATAATGGTTAACAAAACAACGCCAAATGTCTATGCGCCGCGCACCACACACGAAATCTACTAAATTAAATCCACAACGGCTAATTGACCAAAGTTTGACAAATACATCAAATAAGACTGTTTCGAAACGTACATAGTTCCAGACATTTTTGTAAGCGACAATGTAATGGGTTCTAATCCAATCAATGTCGTTTGAAACGACAGCAGCTCGGACATATCGATTGTAATGTTTTTGTATTTTCCTAAAACAAATGATAGACTCCGACACACAAAGGGGGAGGGACAATGGGTTGATATCGTTACGCTGGGTCCAGTCGGTTATCCAATCGTCGATATAGTCCTGGTATCCAAGGAAATCGGCCGCCAGAAGCGAACGTATCGTTCTTGGTCCGGCGAGGGCGGCGACCTGTTCCTCGGTAGGTTTGATATTGCCAGTGACGTTGTCCATCTTTTATAATATTATTATTATATATATTATTACTACACATATGACTTACATATTTTAAACAGGTAATACAATTAATGACTCACAATACTCATAAACCTCTTCGGGCTCGATGGGTGGAGCCATTGGTCGGAAAATGATGGGCAGAGCCACCGGCATTCGGTTATAAATAGGACGTCTCACCAGTAGACGCGGTGAATCAAACTGGCCCGATGGCCTATGCCAACACTCGCCGTGGTTACAATGTCCACAACGTCCTTTACCAACGTATGACACACAACCACAAATACTAAACTCACACTCGAGCCGCATTTACAGTTTGTCATTGGCTCCTCGGATAAACTCGACATATGTGCATATATAAGTGGATTATCACTCTAAAAGATGGATATTTCTACAATGAAAAATATAAACATAAGATGCTTCAACAGTTGTAGGCATCGACCTACCCACGCGCAATACTACAGACTACCAAACAAATACGAAATCTCAGAGGGTGTCCCAGAGTGGTTTAACGTTTATATCGACAACTATACGGTGGAATATGTGACACAAGATGGACAAAGGTTTCAATCGATACATGAAGTGTGCAAATGGCGCACACACGGTCCGTTTGAAGATATGGGGGGCGATATACCTTCTTTCTAGCAATTAAAAAACTTATTTAATATAATCTCTACGTTTACAGATATTTTCAGAACACTCTCTCGGGTCTTTGGTCCAGTATTTGACCAAAGGCCAGGCCGCATCGGGTATGCCGGTGTATTTGGCACGCATCGCCGCTATCTCGACCTCTGAAACGTTGGCCAGAGGTAAGTTTTCAAAGTAGGTCGGGTCAAATTCCGGACAATTGGCCACTAGTTCTGGAGTAATGACTTCGTAGTTGAATTTGCCATTGGAATCAAAGCAGAATGGCAATAGCTTCGGTTTAAAGGCATTGAATGCTCTCATATGCATCATGAAGAAGGTTGGTTTCCCAGAAGGCCAGCAGTAACCAGTACTGTGAAAAAGAGAGCCAAAAATCTCAGTGTCTCTTTGCGACATCCCGGCGAATTCTTTGGGCTGGCCGCGGACAAATCCGGGTGTTCTAAAGTGACTAGGAAGCGGTGGTGCACTCGTGGACTGTCTCTGCTTCGCAATAGCCTTCTTGCGGTCCAATCCCTGGTAAAAATCCATTTCTGAAATGACTTTCTCAGGATTGAAAGGAGATAAGAAGAGAGACATACTGTTCTTACCGAGCCGGCTGATTTCATGAGTGACAGAGTCCGCAAAGAGGATGATTTGGCCCGGTCTGGTCGTGCGAATCGTTGTACGAGGCCATTTCTCCAATTGAGCCTGAGAAGGCTGGACAAAGAGACTTGTTTTGCCACCAAGTTCGCAAAATAATTTTCTGGTTTCAGGGTCATTGTTGGACCCCTTGTAATAAGTGAATGTACGACCAACAGTCATACAAAGGATGGCAGAGATGCCGCTTTCCTGTTTAAGGACGTTAAAACCCTCTGAATGAGCTGCTTTGTAGCCGTCATCGCTATTGACCCCGTTGAAACGCATACGGTTAGGATGGATTTTCCAATCAGAAGTACCCACAATTTCCGTAAAAATGGCATCAACGACGGGGGAATCCAAGGCTTGGTCATGGGCAGACGTCGCATAAGCATTCCACATACCACCAGCAATCCCAGGGAGCGTTTTATAGCCTTTCAAAGTGATATCTTCGAAAGTTGACGGGACTTCAACTTGATATTTTTGTTTGGAGCGTGCATTCCAATATCGTACCATTTCAATTTTGGGACAGTTCGTTTCAATGGCGCTATCAATGATGATAACTTCCTCCTGACCACATACAAGGGTCCCAATTGCCTCACTGATGCGTTCTGGAGGGTAGATGAGGGCATCCTCCATGTGGTTGTAGTTACCCTGTGATAATTTTCTTTTAGACATGTTAGAAGTTTCTTTTACTTTTAGAAATTTCTATAAACAAAAAAAAATAACTATAAATATATCCGTTACATATAAAAAGATGGATGTAATGGTAACATTGGACCCGGATACACTTCGGCAAATATTCGGTTGGGATATCGATAAAATTTTGACAAAAATGGCCACACTAACCGCCAATATAGACGTGAGTGGTTCTGTCACGTACGCCCACTCGCAAACACCAGCCTTCGAAAAGATGTTCTACGACATCGAAGAATATTTAGAGGGCGAACTGATAGACAATGAATTTCTACAATCCATTATTACAACACCGTTTGCTCGGTGGAAGCGTCTAAGGAATCTAAAGCTGTTTGAGTTTGGACAACGACGTACTCGATGGCCAACGGGTAAGCTGAGAAGGGACTTATTGGTAAATACAATATATACAGTGAAAGGTTATACGGATGAAGGTGCTTACGGTGTGGTCGATACGATGGTAGCATTTAATGGGAAATTATGTGTGGTCAAACACATGAACAATGAAAGACAACCAGAGACTCCAACACCATCCACTCCAACACCCACTCCGTATCATCACACTCAAAACATCTACGAGCTAATAATAAACGTGTACATGCATGAAAAATGCAAACATCGGGGATTGGAAACTCCCGAGCTCTATTTTGTGCGGCGTAATACCAATAACGGGGTGGACGCGTGTATGTCTCGTATCAGTGGGACATTTCTACAGGACTATGATGGAAATATGAATGTAGCATTAGCACATGTTTTGCGCCAGTTGTTTTTATTGCAAGAGAATCACCATTTCATGCATCGAGATTTTCATGGTAAAAATGTCTCTTACAACGATAAAACACAAAAGGTTGGGATTATCGACTTTGGAATGAGTTGCGTCAATCCAAGCGTACGGGACGTCGCATGGCAGGCTAACGTGCCGGACTTTTACCCGATATTGGCCACTGGCCATGCCTCTGACTGTGGAAATCGTTCCCTCGATATTTGTTGTCTAATGTCTTATTTGAATGAAAAAAAACCGACATCGTTTATCCAGCAGGAATATGCCGATATGTTAATAGAATTCAAAAAAAATATGGAATCTCCGACCACTCTTCCTGGCGCCATTGCCAAAGAAGAACTAAAAAAAACATCCTCACTACAATTTACACACATTACGGACAGTGCCCCTTGGTCGATAGGAAATGCTAACTCATCGGCAAGCAACCAACATTGGTGGGTCTATAACACGATTGAATTTCCTGCACCACGGTGGTTTCCACGAGCGGTCTTGTCACGATTATTGTTAGAGCTCCCACTGGCAGAATGGTTTTTATTACGGCGCAACTTTTCAACACACTTTGATACACTTATGCCCAAAAATGTACCATTGCGACTCATCACTGACCAAGTCTGCATTCTTAAAAAAATAGTTGGGAAAAAACTCAGAGTACAATTCACCAATATTACAACTCTGGTAGATATAGAACCGAATACAGTCTCAGAAATAATTAAAATAAACCCTTAATCGCATCGAATAACGAATCCTCTTCCTCTATATGTACTGTAGTAGTTGTCTTTCCCTCAAAGGTACGGTCTGTCCGATTGTCCACCAACTCGTCTAATATGTGGAGCTTTTTACACAGAGCGGGGTGGATATAGGTATCCAAGGTTTCAGTGCCCAGAAGATACTTAATATCCACATGGGCAGTCTGAGAAATGCGATGAACACGGTCTTCTGCCTGAATCATCACTCCGGGTACCCAATACAGCTCACCCATCACACACTCAGAAACACGGGTCAATGTCACACCCGTACCAGCCGCCATAATCGATAAAATTGCTATACGCATGTCTGAGTCTTCTTGAAATGCTTTGACATTCTCTTGGCGTTTATGGGCCGGCGTAGAACCATCGATACGCATATATGAGAGACCAGAAGCTTCGACAGCCTCTTCAACGGCATCCAAAATAACTCTGTGATAGGCAAAGAAAATGAACGAACGACCTTCTGACAGGGCATGCATAACCCAGGTAACAATAGCAGCACATTTTGCAACAGAAGTGGCGTTAAACAGTTCGGAAATAGTCTTTTGTCGTTCGAACATTTGTAACCGCTGCTGCTCAGAACCAGAGGGTAATTTGTAAATGGTAGCGTTCAACTTTTCCCATTTTTTGAAGCCAGACTTGATATTAGTTAAAGCCGCTGTCTTTACTTCCAACCATATTGTATGCCGAGTCTTTGGAGGGAGTTGCGTCAAAACATCACGCTTTAACCGTCGTACCATAAACGCCTTTGTCAAAATCCAATTTAATTCGTGAGGATTAGACGAACCACGGTCATCGTAACCAAAAGGCGTCGCTTTCCCATTGCAATAACGTGCAGCATAGGCAGTGTAGTTTTTGATATAAGATGGACGCAACATATTCAACTGCGAAAATAACTCAATTGGACGATTCAAAGCCGGTGTACCAGTTACCAATAGGGCAAAACGAGCAGATTTAACCAACGGTGTCAATGCCTTTGTACGCTTAGTCTTACGCGATTTCACATAATGAGATTCATCACCGACAACAACGTCAAAAAGACCAGTAGGAATCTTAAGAGCATTCAACATGTCATAGGAAACCACACACACCTCACCGACCAAGGATTCTTTGCCTTTCTTTATCAACTGAGACTCGAGACCAAGCCACTCACGCAGTTCGGCTTGCCAATGGTAGCGCAAATAAGAAGGACAGACAATAAGAACACGACCAGTTTTACAATGGGCAATAAAAGAAAGGGCTTGCCTCGTCTTTCCAAGACCCATGTCGTCGGCCAGGAGACACCGACCACCGTAATCCTTAAAAATAGCAGCGACACCCTCCTTTTGATATGGGAAAAGAGGGTCCCACAACTTGGAAGGGATTTTACTAGGGTCAAAGGGTAACGAACTATTCTTGTGGAGAACACGCTCCACGTGCAATGGTACGTGAGCAATTGTATAGCGGTCCTCAAATGCCAGAAGAGTCCGCTGGTCGACCCGTGATATTTCAAAACTTTTACGCTTGTCATTGACGTGACACGCCTTTTTTATCACATCAAGGTCACTATTTGACATTTTTGTCGTTTTTACATGCAAAGTATGTGCATTGACGATGGAGAGCACCAACTGTTTCTTAGGTACTCGCTTTATAAAACGTGGCATTTTTTGTACATCAATTATCACTTTATTTGAAAATAGAATATGCGTAGATTAGATTTTTTACACTATATAATGTCAGAGACATGTATCATAAAAAAAATGTCAAGACTTCAGAAATCACCAGCTCCAACGATGATTGAACCAGAAACTTTTGAAGAAATTGAAGAAGAGGTACAATACTCCCCACAACATCCAACACTCGCCTTTCACGCTGAACTCAAAGCACGCATCACACCAGACCATCTGGAAAATTATGTTGAAGTTCAACCGTTTGAAGATAAATAACTCTAAAATAACACTAAATCAATTAAAAAAAAGGTACTCCCCACACTATTTAAAGTATCGTATAAAAATTAAATGTTATTTATACTCTTTTATCTCGTCCTCAATCTTGCCCCAATATACACAGCCTATACACCCTATCCCATCAACTCCAAACATATCGACCTGAACAATTACTACCACTATCAACAAGCCTTTGACCACTTTGAAATAAATAAAATTCGCTCCATGGTACAAAACGAGTCATTCCAGAATGCCACACTACTATCATGTCCTGAAAGTCCTGAAAAAACAAACGAAATACGCATTTCACATATACAGTGGATTCAAGACTCTCACAAGACACAATGGCTCTATCAAAAAATATTAAGACTCGCCAAACAAGCTAACGATGCCATGTACCACTTTAAACTCACACACATCAAAGATATACAGTACACACGGTACAACAACCATGGGAAATATGATTGGCATGTAGACTTGGGCAAAGGTGACGCAGCCCTTCGCAAACTCAGCATGGTCATGCTCTTGTCAAACCCCGCAGATTTTGAAGGAGGGGCGTTGGAACTGCGGCTAGGAAACAGCATCTATACAGCACCCCTAAAACAACACGGAGATGTCGTTTTCTTCCCTTCCTATATTTTACATAGGGTTTTACCAGTTATATCAGGGACCAGAGAATCACTCGTTGTCTGGGTCAACGGATACCCATTTCAATAAGAAAAAGTAACACACATGCTGATTTTATTCAAATTAAATATTATCAAATAGTATTCAATAAAAAATGGACAATGCTTGGCAAACAATTCTCGATTTAAAAAACACAACACCACTGGATGTAGTTGGACTCGAACAGGCCATGATGATATATCTTCATCTCGCCGACACAGAAAAAATTCACAAAGACGCCGGATATTCAAAACGCTTACCACGGTACCACTTATACCAACAACAGTCGCTACAACATCTAAGGAAACACCAACAATCACGGATACACCAGGTGAACGCACTGAAAGACAGGATTCGACAGGTCGAAGAGGATATACAAAAAACATGTGAACATGTCTGGGAAAAAGATTGGAACAATAGAGATGACAGGAGTCATTACGACTGCAAGAAATGTGGAAAATTTAGATAAATCCACAAAATAGCAAATACGCAAGTATACATTATAAACCATTGTATGTTATAAAAAAAAAATAAAAACTGTCATCTTATACTTTTGTGAATTCACACTATAAATAAGCCTTTATTAATAGCAAGAAAATATGAAAATATTCGCTTTAGGATTAACAGTATTATCAACTACTAGTGCTACTAAATTACTTCAACATGACGCATACTTCGGTTCGGGAAATACAGATTGTGCTCTGAGTGACAATGTGATTTATAAAAAAAGTGCTGCTACATGCAAGCGCTCGGACGGTGCTGTCGACGACTTATGTACCGCGTCCGCTGCTGGTCAAGCGATATGTGAAAACACCAACGGTGCAAACTCACTAGCCTGCACATTTACTGCCGGTGCAGTAATTGTCGACGGCGACGGTAATGGCGTTCCAGAATGTTTGGATGTAACTGGTGGCAGCGGCGCTTGTGTGAAGGTGGCATGCGTTCCAATTGATATTCAGGCACCCCCATGTGGATTGCTAAATCATTACGGAAGTAATCAACTCTGTTCACACATGTCCAGTACTACCAGCCTCCAGATTAGCGAAGAATTTAACTATGTTAAAACAGATATGAAGCTACTGTCCACGAAAGCGAAATTATGTCAACAAGACAGAGTAGTTAAAGAGAGGGCTTTTGAGAGTGCGAGGGTGGGTTTGGAGAATTTATGGGACGTCGCAGCAAAAGGGTTTTCGACCGAAGGACATCTATATGACGGGTATCTAAAACTGGACCTGGCAACGCTTACTGGTACTGGACAGAAGCACAACGTTACCCAAATCCTTTCCTCCCAAGATTTGACCGAGCAGTTCATCGAGGGAGACCAAAGCTACTGTGATACCGTTTATCAAGTAAGAAATGACCTCATTCAGGAAAAAATTGATAACGTCCTAACGCCAAAATGCGAGAAGAAAAATGAATACTCTGCATCAGCTTTGCGGACTGTCACTCAATACACGTGCACTGCACCAGTGGCTACTAAAACATATAACGAAAACAAGGCAGCATGTGAAGCACCACTCCAGTCAAGCGATATTCTTTGCAAAAGCTCTGGCGTTGTAGGTGATTGCTCGCACATTGCCGCTGGCGACACATGTACTGGAACTGCGGTCCGCAAAGCTGGTAATGGTGACGCCTGTGACTGGACTGTGGCACAGAATACCTGCAAGGATTCGAACGATGCTGTCGACGCCTTATGTACCACATTCGCAACTGATGCCACCACCTGTACATCTTCGGATGGCGGAAGCACTGCCCGTAATTCGGAATTGGGAAGCCCCTGTGTCTTTGTCGAGAACGGTGACCCCGCTACATGCAAGGATTCGGCCGGTGAAGTCGACGACTTATGTACCGCATACGCTGCTAACAACGTACTGTGTGAGACCGTTGCTGAGGAAACCTGTGTTGCAGAAATTGGTGTGTCTGTTGAGATTTGTGAATTTGGAACTAACCATGCGACTGTGGGTGGTGTATTTAGTGTGGGTGAGAGTGGCGAATTCGCTTGGCAACTGACTGACCTTGAAGATGGTATTGTAGATTTAGAGGACATCATCGATTACAACACGCGATTGCATACTGCAAAGAAAGAGGAGTTTGACGAGGAGAAGAAGTCACTGAATTTACTCAAGTCTATTATTACAAGGGAAATAACACTGTTGAAAAGTTCTTTCGCACAAAATGTCCATGGTCGTCGTCTTCGTTCAACCAACAAACTACTCGAACATGTATCAAGTTATGGAAACTACCTTAAAGGGGCACACGTCGGAACTCTACGTCATCAATTGTCATTCTGGGAGAATGGAAAATTCATAACAACAAACTATGCGGATGTACAAACAACGTGCTCCGTCGCGGACGATGAAGGTACGAATGTTGTTGTACCATTAGTGAAAGAGAGATGCCACGTTGCACATGCTGAGGCTTGTAGGGACCAGATAATCCATCGACTGGCGACGTTGGAAAATAACTACCAGCAGAACAGTGTCTCACTCAAAGCATTCAATGTCACTCACACTAATATCTTGACCAGGGCGTACACTCAATTGGCATCCTTGCGTGTGATTAATAGTACATTAGGAGAGATGAAAACAGTAGACCCTGCGGTGGAGGCTTTTCAGTACCGTAAACACTGGTACGAATTAGGAGTGGAACAGCATAGTTACGAAATTGGTGGGGATATCAAAACTGGTTCAATAGCAAACCTGCTTAATCTGGAGGATGTCACCAAAGTATATAGCAGTATATTGTCTTTTCTGTGTCCACATTCAAATGAGTTTGACAACATGGTTGGCAATGCAAATCATTCGCACCATGGCGTGGCCCGGCGCCTGTCAGACATTAATGAACTTTCATCGCAACGACGTCATCTAACTGATGACCATGGAGGCATCGCGTGTGGGAGCGGCGTCGGGACTGGTGAAGGTCTGTGCGCGACTACATGCAACAAAGACGTCAGTGGAAACCCGTCGTTTGAACCAACCCAAACCGACAGAGCTGCCACCGCCAGTAGTTGCTTTGCCACAGAAGTTGGTGCTGGAAAAGTCTGTACTGCCGCTGATACCGGCGCCTGTACAGCACTCAACGACGCGTTCAACGTCCGCAAAGATGGGGCTGGTGGCGACTGTACCTTTTTTGTGGCACAGAATACCTGCAAGGATTCGAACGATGCTGTCGACGCCTTATGTACCACATTCGCAACTGATGCCACCACCTGTACATCTTCGGATGGCGGAAGCACTGCCCGTAATTCGGAATTGGGAAGCCCCTGTGTCTTTGTCGAGAACGGTGACCCCGCTTCATGCAAGGATTCGGCCGGTGAAGTCGACGCCTTATGTACCGCAGCCAACCATGTTGCCGGAACATGTACTAAGTTGGAGACAACAGCCGTAGCTTATTGCGAGTGGGGTACCGACGAATCATCCTGGACATGTGCTGAAGTCGATGGCGTCGCCCAACAATGCTGTGCACACACAAATATTGTATTTGCCGAGCAAATGGGGGCAATCTCGCAGCAAATCGAACTGATACGTAGTGGTCTGGAGACATTCTTTGACACCATACAAACCCAAAAAAATGACACACATACAAGAAAGCACAAGCACAAAGTGCAAATGCTGGATTTGGCTAAACAAGCGACGGACCTAGCAAATAACCGCACCTATACACAAGCGAAATTTCAGAAAGAATGTTTTTGTCCTAAAGTCGACTCGACCGTGAAATGGTCGCAAGCGGACGCCGACGCCGACACATCTGGACATCGAGGCACGGCCATTGATTCGTGCACAGTGTATCCCCACGACGACCCGGAAGGATGTACGTCAACAGCATCAATATTGTCACAGGCAACATGTATGAAATGTCTAGATTATGAAATGTCTACTATGGTCAAGAACGGGATGGATTGTCCCGCTGAAGCAGTTGACGATGCTTTACCTCGAGGTACAATGGGTGGATGTGAGCGAAATTGTACTGCATTGGGGTTAACTCAAGCAAATATATGTCCAGAGTATACGCCATCTTCATCCAACACGGACGAGGGAATCTACTATGCATGGGTTGATCCCACGTCGGTCGACAATAGATATAAAGGAAGACGAACTGTAACAACACGTACTACTGCTGGAAACTGCGAAGCGATTAGTGTTGGGTGTTCAGTCGAATCAGAACAACATGATTTAGATAGTGCATCCAACTTCTTTTTCGATTCATACAGTGGTATTTATGCACCTGCTTCCCACCTCTGCCAGGAAACGTCGTCAGTCGATGGGACTACACTACCCAACGCCCTCCCTGTTTGCAAAAGCGATGGCGCTGTAGGTGATTGCTCGGACATTGTCGCTAAAAACGACTGTACTGGAACTGCGGTCCGCAAAGCTGGTAATGGTGACGCCTGTGACTGGACTGTGGCACAGAATACCTGCAAGGATTCGAACGATGCTGTCGACGCCTTATGTACCACATTCGCAACTGATGCCACCACCTGTACATCTTCGGATGGCGGAAGCACTGCCCGTAATTCGGAATTGGGAAGCCCCTGTGTCTTTGTCGAGAACGGTGACCCCGCTACATGCAAGGATTCGGCCGGTGACGCCGACGACTTATGTACCGCATACACTGATAACAACGTACTGTGTGAGACCGTTGCTGAGGAAAACTGTGTTTGGGCCGATGGAATCGGTGATTTTTCCTGCAATAAAGTAACAAGTGAAGAATTCGACGATGCGATGTGTAATCGTGGATTGGATTTGTCGGCAGGTCTTGTAGCAGCAGATGTCAATCTTGTGGATACCATTGGAAAAAATTATGTCGATTGGGCGGCCAGCCCATGCACCATATGTGATAATGGTGATAATAATTTATTCATCTGAACCTAAAATTAAAATCTGAACCTAAAATTAAACCTAAAATTAAACCTAAAATAATACCTTAATTACTTCTATTTTTTAATATCTTTTACGGATGGGTCCGAACGGCCTGTCATGAATTGAATGGACCAATACATGCCAATCAAAAAAGTCATAACTAAGTCATCGTTTCCCTGTTCTTTTCCACTGTAGGTGACTTTGGGTAGATTGTAGTTTTTTCCCCGTGGCACCACAATTTTGCTGAAAATACCCAATTGTTTCCGAAACATTTTCTTGACCCTGGCTTCACGCGTATTGGCGTCACCGTATGGATTGGAACAGATGAACTTTTGCGAATACCAGATACCTTCCCCTGCGAATCGTTCTACCGCTGTATTTGTATATAATTCTTTACGTTTGTGAGTGGTATTGACCCCTGGTTCGCCCCGTTCCATCAGAGAGCGACACTGTGGTACGTCTCGAAGCATATGGCTCATATGAGAGGCTTCGTGTCCTAAATTTGATTCTGGAACAAATATGATGAATGACGAAGGGAATACAGCACGTAACGCTCTGACATGTGTTTCGAGTAACATTCTTACCTCGCCATGTCCTTTAACCGCGTGAGATTCCATACCACAGACTGCAAAGTTGTTGGCGTCTTGAAACAGTGAAACAATGGCCATTTGTGAGGAGCCACCACCGTTGGGGTCACAGGCACAGAATATGAAGGATGGTGTATTAACGGGTGTGTAGACTGAGCGGCTTGTAAAGACATTGAGCCATGAATCTTGAAAGACGGCGCAAGAATCATTTGTGGTGACGCCCATTGATTCTCGAAGCATGTCTGCTGAATTGTCACCGTAAATCTGCCTGACCATGTCTTGTTTCCCGCCCGATTTCCATTTGGGCAATAGATGTTTCATGTGTGTACATTTCTCAGGATGTGCGCTCAGTTTGCAGTCTTCGCAGACCATTTGTATTTGAATTTGATTGAATAGTTTCTCACCACCCGCGTCAACCATTTCAAACATCATCGAGTAAAAATTGCTCGAGTCTTGCGGTGTTGAAATACAGATGAGTGCCGTTGTTTCGAGTTCTAATAGTGGTACAATCACTTCGTGAAACATTTTAATCGGCATAAATGCTGCTTCTTCTAATAGGATAAGGTCCCCACCAACGCCACGCAACTTATCGGAACCGGAAGGGTATGAGGATATTTTGCGAACGTCGTTGGCACCTTCGCCGTAATAAAACAAGAATTCCCCACGGCGTTTACAGAGTGAATCGTGGTCTGTCCCCAAATCTTCATCAATGAGTTTAATGAATTCGTGTATTTTGTCAAGCATTGCATCTGAGGCACGTTTACCGGTTGAGAAAATACACAGTTGCGCTTTTTCGACCGACAGAAAGTAGGCAGCCACAAACATGGCCACTGCTGTTGTTTTTCCGAAACGGCGCGGCGTTAGACACAATACTTGTTGTTTGAGATTGGGCCATTCGTTCATGCTTTTAATCTTGTCCATGTCCACTTCGGGGTCGTCTTTATATAAATGAAGAGCAACTGCCTGCAAAAAAGATTCGTGAAATTGTTTTTGCATTTCGGAGCGGTCATAACCTTTGACATGGTCCATAAAATATCGACAGTTGGCCAGGCGTACATCACCGTAATTTTTCTGTTTTACCTTGACTTGATTTGTGACTGTTTCGTAATGTGTTTTCGGTTTCAACGATACTAAGGAACTCAGCATTTCCTTTTGATAGTATTCATATGCACCTACTATCAACGGTCTGTATGACACTCGTTCTGGCATTAATCTACGGCGTTTGGGCGAGGACATTTCCTTTTTGTCCAATAGTATTTATAGTCATTTTGGTGTATAAAGTTAACCTTATTTTCATTTAATATGATTCGTACTTTTATTCGTACGGAACCCCGCAAACCAGTAGTACTGCCTCAATGGGAAGAAGAATTACTAGCAAAAATTTACGAGTACTGGCCACGCTGCACCGAGTTAATGACGAACGCGACAGCCTCTGTCATCTATAATGCGGTTGGTATTAAATTTCCTGACGGTGCGCAACAAATTAAAGCAACCTACCGAAGACGCAAATATAGCCAAAATATTAAACTGAGGACAGCGGACTTTGTTAAAGGATTTACCCCCGCTGAAGAGACTTTGTTGGAATTGATGTATCAATACTGGCCGAGGAGGATTGCCACTCTGACTCCAACCTGCAAAGAAATACTGATGACAGCCATTGGACAGCGGCCTGAATTTCACGATTTGGGGGTTAGTCTTGACTTTGTTTTCAAGCATCGCAAGTTTCGGAGAGGGTACTTTGAATTGCCCAATAAACCAGGCATGACAGAAGAGGAAGAAACCATTATAGACAATATTTACAAGAACTGGCCCCACAATACCTCGAACATGAACAAAAAAACCGCCGCCTCTCTCTCTCGGGAATTGAAACTCCCAATCGAAACTATCAGAGATTCTTTTAAATATCGTAAATGGTCACGAAAGCCATATCTGCGAGGGTCGATGTCTCCACGAGCGCGTGCAGCACTTGTACGCCTTGATTTGCTACGGTACTATATTGAACAGGGTGATGATATAAATGTCCAAGACAATAATGGATTAACTTTGTTAATGTTAGCCGCTCAAGATACCTCCGACTCGATGAACTATTTGTTAACCCAACCCACTATAGACCCAACACTGACCAACAATAACGGTCAAAATGTCTTGATATATGTCTCTACATTGTGGTCGTCAGTCGTGGGGAAAATGAAAATATTGCTCCAATGGAACAAGGTTAATGGCCACCTCATCGATATAAATAGTGTGGATAATGACCGAAAATCGATGTTGTATTATGCCTGTGATAATAATAGGCTGGCTACAATTCAATTGTTGATAAAAGAACCGACTTTACGAATCAATCAGAAATTTTTTGGGAAAACGATTTTAATGAATCAATGCGAACAACAAAGAAACGCAGTCGTCGCAATACTGTTGACCCATCCCAACATTGATGTTTCGGATACGATAAGTGTCATCTACGACCATTCTCTCAAAAATACAATGATTAGGAAGCAGATTGTCAACCAGTCGAGTTCTGGTTCGAGTTCGAGTTCGTCCACCACTGTAGAGACAACAGAGGGATGTGGACACTATTCCCTAAACCAAGGACGGTCGGGTATTTGTTATATTTTATCAGTCATAACTTTATTTCGAAACGTCCCGGAAATTTTAGAGGAATTAAAATCAATGACCTCCGAAATAGCTATTGTGAAACTTTTAACGGATGATTATTCAACCTACGATTTTTCAAACAGATGCCCCAATCTACCACCTGGTATGATACAGGCCATCACCAATAATCGTGTCACCAGAACAGGAGCTCTCACTAAAAACGGTGGCAGTGCATTCACACTTATAATGTATATTTTAAATATAATTGATGCCAAAACAGTTATAGATGTGGGAATATATCACGATGACAGACATCAGATGTCGGAAACAACAATGACAGAAACAATACAAAACACCCATCAGCGTTTTATAACGTCACAATACAGATTAGGTTTAATCGACCTGGGTACTGATATATTATTATTACCCACTTTCTTTACCAACCTACGTCTACTTATGAATGAATGTTTGGATATAAGCGGCTTTATATTTAGAGTCTATGGCAGTGGGGTAGACCACGTTGTAGCAGCGGGTGTATGTCAAGACAGGTCTATTCACATCTGCAATTCGTGGGGAAAGGGATGCCAAACGGATTTTAGTGAATTTGTTAATGACATTACGGATTGGGGGGAAAAGTCGTTGATGATTAAAAACATTGCGTTTTTACTTTACAAACGCCTTTAGAATTTTCTAAACCTTTAGAAAATTCTAAACCTATTTTCTTAAACTTAATGTCGACTAATATGCAAAACCTATTACTTATTCAAACCATGTTCATGACCGGAGGGGGTGTTCCCACCAAATCTAAACAGGTCTACGCCCACCGCAGACCGAAAAGACGACTATTGCGCCAGTTTAACCGACAAAGTAAGAACCCCGCTCGTTCGAATCGTCATTTATTTACAATGAAAGATATGAGAGCCTAAAAAAACATCCATGTCCTCGTGGCAACGTCAGTGACAACGCGTCAGTGACAACGCGTCAGTGACAACGCGTCAGTGACAACGCGTCAGTGACAACGCGTCAGTGACAACGTGGCAGTGACAACGTGGCAGTGACAACGTGTCCGTTCGAGTATGTAAAAAATCAAAAAATAAGTTTTTCATTTTTTTTATTAAAATAAATATCACCTATACTCACAATCGGTATAACGCTGACTTGCGGTTGTGCTTTTCCAGGGTGTAGTGCTATTCTTTCAACACCCAACTCGACCAGTAATTGAAATGGACGTTCAAAAGACCCTTGTAGAGACAGGTCCCAAAAGATTACCGATGTTCCATAGCGTATTTCTGTCCGCCCGCCTATTTCACGATGCATTTTTCGCAACATTCGAAGCATTTTATCGAGTATGTTAGCGTTCATTTTCTGTATACGAAAAACGAATTCAAAGTTAATATGTCCACCAAGTACTGCAATGAAAGTTTCAAATGGTATAATCGGTGGAATCCATCGGTTAGCTTCCCGTAATGTTGTTAACCCGTTCCAATGGGAATAATCATCTTTACATCCACAACATGCAGAACAGATGTCTGTCTGGATAAATGTGCAACATTTTGAACAGCAATGCGGGTCAACGTGTCGGGTCTGTTCATAGGGGGCTTCCCAGCGAATACCAAGTCCGTCTCGAGCTGCACCAACGAAGAGTACTCTTAAAACCGCACCTTTTGAAAGCCACTTTTCCGCGCTCGCGATATCTACGACGTCGAACGCCCGTTTCTGAAGTTGTACGTTTTGTACAAAGTTATGAAATTTTACCCATGTGATTACATGGTTATTTGGCCTGTCAAAAACAGCACGTAATTGTTCGTACTGTTCGTATATTTTAATGCTGGGCGGGTCAAAACAAACCACTTCTGCTGAATGTAAAACACTCGAGGACGATTTTCCAGCATCACCTCCGGAACCATGACTACCGGTTGCAAACCAAGAGCCAATAGTAATATCATCCTGGCTCGGATGTGAGGGAAATGTTTTATCATAATGGTCCAAGACTTGCTTTATTGTAGTACCCGCAGCCCACCATCCATCATACTTGCCTGTCCCAATTCCTGTAAAATTACGCATGGATAATACTGGTTCTTTAGCAGTACGTCGTTGAAGGAAAAAACCCCAAGCTGACCCAACAACGGTTGGGTGTAGTCCTTTAAAGCGATTCAACAGCTCTTGTGACAAACAGGCAACAGGCGCAGTTCCAAAAGCACCTGCACGCACCACCATACGTATTGTATTTGTCCTTGCCAATAGTGCTAATAGTGCCAGTGTTATAGACCACCACCAATATTCTAATATTGCGAGAACAATGGAGCCCGGCACGATTGCAATTGCAATAGTCCAGAAAAATAAAAAATACTGCATGTAATATGTTTACCGAGAGTTATATAGTCCACAATGTATGAAAGAATTAAAATTTTAAAGTTGTTTTAAATGTTTCTACGAGTTGTTTATCTCTAAATCCTTTCTGTTCCGCGTCGGAAGCTTCTCTAATGGCCCTTTTCCTCGCTTCTTCTGCTGCTTCTTCCTCTTCTAATTTTTTCAAGTCCTGTCTTGAACGTGCCAGGTTTTCTACCATTCGACGGTGAGTACTCGACGCATTGATGTCGTCTATCTCTGCTTTCATCTTTGTCTTTGTTGCAATCGCCCGCCGTTCAAATTCGTCCCAATGAGCTGCTGCTTCCAGCGACAACACTTCGACAGACTCTATATCTCTACGACATTCTGGACAGTTGGTATGAGTTTGGAATGAATATGGTGGTTCTTTATGCGTGTTCAACCATCCGTTTAAAAACTCCCCACTATAGACATGTCGACACTTTAAACGACAAGGACATTCCGTTGTATTTTCCCCCATCATTTCATTTTGTTTTTCGCTGCAAACGACTGGCGAACGGACCGCGTCAAAATTAATTCTCATAAACAAACGTCTATTGACAACACCTCCAGCACCTTCCGACAACAACAGCTCACAGAATTCCGGCGTCTTAGAAATAGTCAATGGCCGCAACCCACCACTGTTTTCGGCGTTTAAATCCAGCGCATGGTGTGGTTCGGAGCTTCTTGACCGTCTATCTTCAGCATTGAGTAAAGCCTGGAACATTTGCGCTAATTCTGGCTGCCAATCTTTATAGCCTATACAGTGCAGTATTGATTGTTGTTGATTGTCTCGGACTGCCATATCAGCATTATTGTCCAAAAGTAGTTGTACCATACGTACTGAGTTTATATTGACAGCTTTGAATAACGCACTGCGTCCATACAAATTGGGTATATCTGGATTGGCACCTAAAGCCAGAAGTGATGTGGCTTGTTGGTAGTAATTTTGACCGACTGATAAATGAAGAACTGTATAGCCTTCCGAATTTGGTTTGTCAATATCCGCTCCATGTTGTAATAAATAGGTCAATAATGGAAAATTACCAAGAGCTTCGTGTAGTATTCCTACTTGGTCAAATCTGGCGCCGAATTCGTGTAATAGTTCCAACATTGCAGTTGGATTGGTTTCATCATCCAACTGCCTGTAGGTTCCATCATCCAACTGCCATAAAGCGGCGGCAACTTTGACTGCTTCAACGCTAGGCGAGTGTTGTTGAGAAAACGCGGCTGGTATGTTTGGAGATAAGCCTCGCTCCAAAAATAATCGAGTCGCCTTTACAAAGTTTAATTTGATACAATGAATTAGACAGGTACGATATGTGTCAACGTTTCCCGTTGTGATTTGGGAACGAGTGCACTTAACCAATAGACGCACCATAATTTCATCCTGTACGGGTACAGATGGTTGCAGTGCATCTGATACGTCACGTCCAATATCATCAAAATCCAACTTTCTTCTCGCTCGTGATGCATTTGAATCTAATGCTTTAAAGACTGTCTCCAGTATTTGTAGCCGAACCTCTGTATTTCCAAAAGCAAGTTGGTCCAATCTGGAAAGGTCCCGTTCAATATTGGTGCGTTCTTTGAACAATGAAAGTGTCAATTGGTCTGTCATTTCATTTATAAATAACGTTTCTGACCGCAGCCGGCTAGTAACTTCGTAGAAAATGTTGTCCGATTTGAGACAGAACTGACACAATCGCCAACAGTTGGACCCCTTGGATACTCGGAGGAGTGAAGTTTGACCATGTTCACCATGTATCAACGCCATAAAAATTTCAAAGTATCCTCTGTCTTGTGTTGAGCGAGAATCTTGTAAAAAGTGACGAGCTAAATCGGAAATTAATTTTTCACGACGTTTCGGAACAATATCATGAGCCGCCTGTGCTTGATAACTATCAAAGTCGCCTTCCCCAATTGCTTTGTCTAGCCAATGGCGGGAATAAGGCTCGAGCTGGCGCAATACTGAGGGTGGTATCAGTTTCTCAAATGTTAATAGCATGCGGTTCCCACCTTTTTCGTTTCTCATGTAATCACGTATCTCTCTCACAAAAGACGGATTATGCTTAATACGCTCTGACGCGTATTGGAACGCTGATGGATTGTTTTGTATACCACCAGTGTTGGGGAGTAGAATAGCGTCATGTACCACTTCTTTATCATCTTTAAAATGTGGTAAATATTTCAAGACCGTTCTGGAAAGGTCAAGAATCTGAAGGACGAAAGTTTTATTTTGTAGAAAGGGTTTGTATTTCTGGTCTTTGTTCCGTGCCATCTTGATAATGTGCCAATCTCCCTGGATGTCGATGAGTGCCTGCTCCGAGGTTAGTTGCAGTGTTTTTTTATGAGGTGGTTTTGTAGGATGATGTCCAGAAGATTTTCGTTTATTGGATTGAGACATCAACATTAAAAAAACTGGTTTATATACATCCTAAAAACTATTAATTCATGTCGGTACCACTGGACAATTTTCCAGAGAACCAAGTTCTGGTAACGCAACTCTGTGTTTTGGACATATTGTATGTTTGAACTTTATACGGACAGTTAAACACTCCTCACACCACAAGCAACCACACTTGCCTCGTGTTGCTCTTCTATTTCCGACGTCCTTCTTACACCCTCTACAATCGTTTTTTAAATGTCGAGGTCGAGGTCCAATATCATTACACCAAGGACAGATAATACGACGATTATGCCTTTTAAAGGGACACTTGGGACATTTCTTACCACCCAGCGCTCCGCTTTGTGGCAATAGAGATTCAATAATGTCGTACAATTCCATTTCTTTGGGAGTGGGGTTATTATTGCGTCCTTCCGAAATAAACTCCCAATGGTCGATAGGACGTGTAACAGTAGACATATTTATTCATTTATACAATATTATTATTTTTTAAAATAGATTTAGCTTATAATTGACATATTCTATTAAACAGGGGTATCTTTAAACGGGGCCGTTGGTATTTTGCTGTTTTCACCTGGGGTATCTTTAAACGGGGCCGTTGGTAATTCAATTGAAGATGTTTTGCCCTCTCGGTTTTCGGAAAATACGTCAATTTGTGGGAGTCCTTGTGGTAACGGTATGTCATGGTATTCACCATCGACCGTTCTATATTTATTTGCACCGTACATGTCCCACATTTTCCGTGTTTTTTTTCTAAATATTGTAGCCAAAACGAGTAAAAGTATAAACAAACAACCAGATATCAAAGGGACGATGGTACCATCATCCAACATTATTGATGGAGATGGACTATACATAGATGGGGATAATTTCACCGGACCCGGCGGAGACACAGGCGCTGGAGACACTGGCGCTGGAGACACCGGCGATGGTGCTAAAGGAGTTGCCGGTGATGGCGCTAAAGGAGTTGCCGATGATGGCGCTAAAGGCATAGGTGATGGCGCTGGAGACACCGGCGATGGTGCTAAAGGAGTTGCCGGTGATGGCGCTGGAGACACCGGCGATGGTGCTAAAGGAGTTGTCGGTGATGGCGCTAAAGGAGTTGCCGATGATGGCGCTAAAGGAGTTGCCGATGATGGCGCTGAAGGCACAGGCGATGGCGCTAAAGGGGTTGCTGGCGATGGCGCTGGAGGCACAGGCGATGGCGCTGAAGGAGTTGCCGGTGATGGCGCTAAAGGGGTTGCTGGCGATGGCGCTGGAGGAGTTGCCGGTGATGGCGCTGGAGGAGTTGCCGGCGATGGCGCTGGAGGAGTTGCCGGCGATGGCGCTGGAGGAGTTGCCGGCGATGGCGCTGAAGGAGTTGCCGGCGATGGCGCTGAAGGAGTTGCCGGTGATGGCGCTGGAGGAGTTGAAGGTGATGGAGAAATAGTGTCGGATGGAGATGGTGTCGACATTTCGGTGTTCATAGAATAGTATTAAAAGTTATTTATCGCTTATTCCCTACTTTTTTGTCTTTTTCTACTATTATTATTTTGAGATAAATTTCGTTTTAAATTTGGAGCGGTCTCAAGAGCTGCCAAATCTTTTCGCCATAGTTGTTGTGGTGTTTTTACCTTTAATATGTCCAATTCTCGTGTAATGGACACTGATTTCGTCTGTAATTCTTGTATTTTGTCAGCGGTCATGTTCCAAAGCGGCATATTCAGGAGATAGTCGAAGGTCCCGTTCTCTTGATTAAAGTGTCTCGCGTGTAGTTCCGCAATCAGTTCTGTTTTTCGTTTTCCCTTGAATGAAATCTCGTTTGAAACGACTGCTTGTAAAAACCGAATCTTTTGCCCTAATTTGCCTATCATATGAGTTAAGACGGTTACTTGGCGTGTTTTTCTACGGTTGTACAGTGCCAATCGACAATGAAAAAAAGCGGTCAATATGTCACAAACATCTGTATATTTGGTCATGTGACCGTCGGCGTTAAAGGCGTGCATATTGCCAATATCTGTGGTAGAGACCAGTTTGAATGCTTTTGTGAGTTTTTGTTCGTCTGCTCTCATTGCCGCAGCACAAGCGCTGGACATTTTCACGGTGAATGCCACTTTAATATCTGTGTGATTGCTGGAGACTTCGACAATGTCATCCTTTTTGAAAGCACCGTGTCCTTCCATACATTTTTCAAGGAATTCTTTGTAGGGTGTTGTCCAGGTTCCCACTGGTAATTCAGTGATGTAAAGCGTTGTTGCTGATTTCCAGTTCCATTGACCAGAAATCAAATACGAAGTCTCTGAGGCTCGCGTAACAGTACCTGTAAATCCTTTAAACCATGGTGTCATGGTCTCTGGTACTTGTCCGTCCAATAGACGTTTCAAATTATGAATGATATGTGTCGGATTATAGGAAGGAATGGACGTGGACCATCCTGTACCAATGCCACTACTACCATTGACTAATAGCATTGGTATTATTGGTAAATAAAATGCTGGTTCGATGCTTTGACCATCGTCGCTGAGATAGGTATAGAGTGGTGCGTCTTCTGGATGGAAAATGAGTTCGGCGGCCTTGGACAACCGCGTAAAGATATAACGAGGCGATGCAGCATCTTTCCCACCCATTAACCGGGTCCCGAACTGTCCATTTGGTTCTAATAGATTAATATTGTTGGAACCGACATAGTCTTGTGCCATGTTTACAATGGTGCTGTTGAGGGAGGCTTCACCGTGGTGATACGCGCCATGTTCCGAGGTATATCCTGCCAGTTGTGCCACTTTTATTTCTTCGTGTAATTGTCGTTTCAAGCAAGCAAAGAGAATTTTGCGCTGTGAAGGTTTGAGTCCGTCCATCATGTGTGGGATACCGCGTAAATTACTTTGAACGGCCATGATAATGTATTCTTTATTGACAAAGTCTTCGTAGGACATTGTGGACTTGGTAAAGTCCATGTATGTGCCTGGTACATAGCTGGAAATCCACTGTTTGCGGTCTGGTACACGTTTTTTATTAAAGCACATATCAATGAGATTGCCATTGTCCATGGTTTCAAAATGAAGCCGATTTCTTTGTAGATTGGAAAAGTATTCTTTGGCTTCTTTGGCTGAAGAAGTGCCAAGACCTTTGTAGTATTTGATGCGCCATTTCGAGGGGTCGTTTTGAGCGCACCAGGCATCGTACTCGGGAGTGGTGTAGAAGGTATGGGAGTTGTGACCGCGCGTACACTTGACAATGGGTGTAATAAAGACTTGTAGGAAGTTGGGCACTTTGAGGAGACTGGGCCAGAAATGTTGTATGAAATTGATGATGAGACCTTTGATGTGCGAGCCATCATGGTCTTGGTCGGTCATAATCATGATATGACCGTAGCGCAATTTGGAAGTGTCCACATAGTCACAACCGATGTTTAATCCCATGATTTTCATGACATTTTGAATTTCGGCATTATTCCCAATCTTGTGGTCACTGGCATCGCGAACGTTGAGCAGCTTGCCTTTCAGTGGGAAAACACCAAATTTATCTCGACCAATCACTGACAGACCAGCTGTTGCCAGTGTTTTGGCAGAATCTCCCTCTGTTAGGATAAGTGTGCACTCTTGTGAGCGACGGGTGCCTGCATGGTTGGCATCGTCCAATTTTGGAATGCCTGTAATTTTGTTTTTCTTTGATGCTCCAGTTTTGCGCTGTAATTTACGTTGGGATTTTGCCTTGGCAAAGTAGAGCACTTCTTCCACAATCCCACTGTGTTTAATAATAGCCTTGGCAAACTTGTCAGAAATATGAGGCCGGAACTTAGCGGGTCCAAAATCACGAACACGTGTCGTTAATGCGTCCTTTGTCTGAGAATCAAAACTGGGATTGGTAATCAGCGCATTCACAAACACAAACGTTGAATTTCGAATCTGACTAGGGTGGACATCCAACTCTTTAAAAGCCCGGTGCGGCACAATATGTTTAGCAATATCGTCAATAACGCATTTCACATGCTCTCCACCATTTGATGTGCAGATTGCATTACAAAAACTGACCTGCATAGCTTGTTGGTCGGACGAGACTGCCACACACACTTCCCAACGGTCATTAATTTGTTCGTATTGGATATCTTTTTCAAAATAGAGAGAACAATATTGCTTGAAATTGCTTATGGGGAGGCGTTCACCGTTCAAATAGACGCGGACGTCTTTTGGCGTTGTCCCCGCCATGTCATAGACTCGCTTTTTGAAGAGTGCTTTTGTATCTTCAGTGAGACTGGTCAAGCCAAAACGGGCAAAGTCTGGCGAAAAAGTTACACGTGTATAGTCTTTTCGTTTGCCGGACGAGGTAATTTTAGGTGGACAGCAAACACCCATATTGTTTCGCCAAGTCTGGGCGTATTTCTTGCCGGCTTTGGAGTCCACCGTCTCCACACAAAAGGTGGTAGAGAAAACGTTGGCCAATTTGGCACCATAACCATTACGACCACCCACCACGCGTTCGGCTTCGTCGTCGTAATTATCACCTGAAAGCAATTCGCCCATGACCATTTGTGGTACCCACATGTTTTCGCCCTCATGCATAACCACGGGTATACCAGCACCGTCGTTCTCCACCGTTATAGACTCGTCGTGAATATGGACGCGGATAGCCTTCATGTTCGGGTCGCGACGCTTGTTGTCAGCGGCATTTACTAAAATTTCATCGAAAATTTTATACAGTCCAGGTACAAATGAAATCTCGCGGTATTCCATCTTTTGCTGTGGTGAAAGCACCCATTTATGCTCTGTACGGACTTGACACGACCCAATGTACGTGTCGGGACGGTCCTTGATGTGTTGGAGGTGTGATTTTTTTTGATACTGTTTTGAAACTGTTTTGGTGCGGACAGACATTGTTTATTCTAATTTATTCTAAATTATTATCGAACAAATTAGAATAAACTTATTCTTAAATGGATGATGAAAAAATCTCAAGAATTTTCTCGAGTTTCTGAAGAAATTTCTTCAGATTTTTTCAAGTCTATTTTCCCTATATACAAAGTAAATAGAACTTTCTAAAAGAAAAAGAGCATCAACAATTAATAATACCACCACTCCTTTGTACCAACACCCCCACAATCTCAATGAATTTTCATTTCTATCCAGAAAAAAACACGGCAAACGACGCCAAAAGTGTTACAAACCACTCTGGTGGTACCAAAATTTGTACTGGGTGCAGCGTTAGGGCTGCATCAAATTCCACCTTTGCGTGTAAAAATTGTGCCATGGTTTTTGTTAAAATTATCAAGGTGAAAAGTATTGTCGACCTGCGTGGCAAGGCTACAAAGTGTTGCACTGAGTGTGGAGAGCGCGCTAAAAGTAACCGCGCGCTCAAATGCAAGCTTTGTAAGACACCCTTTGTCATCAAGGCGTCTGGTAAAAAATCCAAACGCAAGGCCAGTACAACTTTTGCAAAAAAAGCAAAAAAAGCAAAAAAAGCAAAAACGGAATCAGCGTTCACGCTTATCGTCGAAGATGACATGCTTTCTGTACCCATTGCACTCTCTCGCGGGTCGTCGTTGCAAACTAACTGGTCATTAGATACCAGCTTCGTCGAACCAGTGGCGCTCTACAGTGGGTCATCATTAGATACCAGCTTCATCGAACCAGTGGCGCTCTCCCGTGGGTCGTCATTAGATACCAGCTTCATTTTCGACGACACTTTCGATTTAAGTGGTCCCACCACCTACGACGACTTCATTTTCGACGACGCGTCCATTGACGAGATGACCAGTGCGTTCACAGAGGAATGCGACCCCGTTTCTATATTTAAAATATAATAAATCCTTTTTTTTTATAAAACTTATCTATAAATAACACTGTACCTTGTCCATAATGTCTACCGATGATTTCGAAGTGATACAACAGATGGGACAGGACGGTGCACAGGGTGTTGTCTCTCTTGTGGAGTTCCCAAATGGTCTCAGAGCAGCTATGAAACAGTTTAAACCCAGTAAATCTTCTGCGAGGATACAGACAGAGGCTGATTTTCAGACACGGGCGGCTAGTGCAGGCGTTGCACCACAAGTGATGTTTGTAGACTTGAAAAAAAAGCGTATTTTTATGGAACCCATGCAGTCCAGAATTGTCGATGTCTTAAAAAGAGGCCATTCTAAATTTTCAGAGGATTTGCACTTTATTATGCATACTCTGGACCGTGTTGGTATCTTGCACAACGATGGAAACGCTTTAAATTTAATGTTAGACGACGATGACAATTTAAAGATTATTGATTTCGGTCTTGCAAAAGAAATCAATGCCAAAGTGCGTAAAAAGTGGCAGGGAGAGCCAAATATACAAGTCACACTCCACATGCTCAGAAAGGGCTTACGTAAATACAAAATAGACGTTTAGTACTATTTAAGTGGTTTCCTTTGTATTATTAATGGGAAACTTGATACAGACAGATATGACCTGGTATATTTATCGCCGAGTATTGTCCACTGATGAATGGGTTTACGTTCCATTACAATGTTGGACTGGAATTACTGTTGAGGAAGCTTTAAAACAGTTCAAGCACGAGGTATACACATTTGCACTTGGAAAACACACCGAATACGAAGACACGAAAACCATTTATTTATATCAAGGACATTCCAGGTTTTGCAAAGCTCTCATGGACCCCGACACGCGCCAGGTTGAGGTCTGGTCCACTTCGATTCGCGAATGGTTGGCATGTGCGGAGAAATTAGCACCTCAGAGATATCCACAACATGAAAAGGCATTCTTTGTCAAGTATGTGAAACAACATGCCTGGATTAACCAACAGACAGTAACATTTGTTAGAAAGGAATAAAAACTATAAAAGGGATTGTACATAATAAAATGTTATTTAGAAAAGCATGGTTAATAGCCTGGGTTATTCTAATACCCGGTTCTATAATTGCCTTGGTTAATGTATCGAAGACAACATGTGGTTACCATACGCCAATATTATTGTCAAGGGCATTGACAACAGACCCCTATAGGGGAGTGACGTTGGTGTTTTGTTTGGTTGCCGCAGTTAGTTCCATTTATTTGAATTCAATATTAATGACAGTCGGGTTTTTTGGGTTTTTTAGCGCTTTTTTAGTATCAATGTTTGAAACAGCAGCGTCGCACGACGCACTCATACTTTTGTCCTCGTTAATTATCATGTACGAGTGTAGACCCATCGATTCGATACTGTGGAAAGTGCATTGGTGGGGAACTGTTTTGGCAGGATGGGTCACCTCCGGATGGTTCTTATATATCATATTTGGGTGCAGACCTGTAACATACATAAGCGGACCATTACCACCCTCTGTAGAATGTGCACGATGCTCCTGGTGGTTTTTATCAGAATATATTTGTTTCTGGTCCATGTTCATGCTCGTGTACTGGAAAATAGACCCAAAATTAGAATGGCACGATACCATCATTCAAGACAAAGTATTACAACTCAGAGGCCAAGATATTCAAGAGAAAAAGTCTATTCAAGAGAAAAAGTCCATATATTTTTAAATGTCCAACATTGGTATATCTTCCATACGTGTATAGGGCGTGATAGCAGGGGTGACTGGTGAGGTATCGATGATCAATGGTCTTGTTTGAATTGGTGAAAACAACCAGTCAGACCAACAGTTGTCAGAACAAAAACGATAAATATTATTACCGGCTATAGACGGACGCCATTTGTACAGTAAATCTGTCGGCGTTGTATTTACACAAGCCACATTGGCACATTTATGTATCTTATCCAGACATTGTTTGATGACATTGGGTTTTTTATTACGTATACAACCACAACAATTTAAATCCATTGCGAATTTACCCATTCATCTTTTATAGTTGTAAAAAACGACATATAAACACTACAGTTTTTATTTGAATAATGTCGGTCAAATCGCTTCAAGCGAGACCTGTGCGCGTTTCGACTATCACAACGCGCAAAGTTTTTCAAACACCACTCCTTCAGTTTCATACAAAGTCCATCGACTTTGACGGGGACGGGAGTTTTGGACCAAGCGATTTGCGCGCTTGTGTAAAACGACATTTTTCAGAAATACGGAGCTTGGGAGACGGTCATTGCTTTTTTAGAGTCTTACATCGATTCTTAAAAAAATCAAGGCTTTATACACAATTAGAAAACGGACATTTTCAACGTGTAAGGGATAGACTTATTGGAAATGGAGGCATTTTTCCAGAAATAGCATATCTGCGAAGAGTTGCTCAAAAATTCTGTCAAAAAATACCCATAGTTGCCTATGGTAGAAATCAACCCGCCTCAGACGATGCCATGGACTATGCCGCGGAATCTCAACAATACGGACTATCAAAAGCAAGAAACCTAGAAATGTCAGACGGTAGAGGATACGCAGACTCGCCAGACTATGAAGCATGTGCTGTTGTCTTTAATATTATTATTTGTATACTACAATCAGACGGTAAATGGCAAGTCTTTCCAGACGATTGCTTAGAATCAGGGTTTGGTCAACATGCCATCATGTTTGCCTACAATAAAGGAGCTATACACTTTAACGCATTGGAACCAAATATGGACAGGTTACAGCAGCGGAAACTTCTTATAGAGTCAATATCAGTACAAATGACCGTCACAAAACAACAGGCATGTCGTATTGCCTCTTATTTTTTTAGTGAGAAAACATCGATATCACGATTAGGCGACGATATACACCTTTTACAACGACTATTTGGGTGCTGCACAGACACAGCCATAGAAATGTTGCATATACGCATACCTATTCAAACATCCCTTCAAGAAACCATCTATGACGAAAGACAATTGTTGAATAGGTTTTCAGATAAAATATTCATTAAACTACTAACATATGGCAATATAGAGACGTTGGCAGGGTTTAAAACAGCATCCGAACTCGTCAAATATCTCATAGAAAAAACAGAGTATCTATCACAACGAGATGGGAGAAGCTTTACAATACAAGAAATAGCAAATATATATTTAAATGGTGATTAACTGATACATGTTTTATGCACTTAAAATTTTAATGATACATTTGATTTAAACAAACGTTGATCACGATACCCTTTTTGTATCTTATCAGACGTTGCTCTCATTTCTGCCCCTTTACGGTCTTCCTCCTGCAAAATCTTTTTTTCCTCTTCCAATTTATCCTGGACACCCTTGAGAGCAATTTTGGCGGTCGATACATTGGAGACATATTGCTTGTATTCGGCACGTTTCTTGAAATCGCGAAGTTCAACTTTTAATTTTTCCTCTTCTTTTAACGCCATACTTTCATACTTGTCCCAGTTTTTAGCTTGAGCGGCAGAGAGAATTTCCACCTGCTCAATTGTTGCCCTGCATGTGGGGCACTCGTTTTTAAATCGAGGCGCCAGTCCCAAAAGTCCGCCCGCATCTGGGTCCATATTCTGTTCAATGTCTGCATCATTCTCATTTAACCATCCATGCAGTTCTGGCGTGCCAAACACGTGTTTACATGGTAAACATCGAGCGGGCCCCAAAGTAGATGTCTCCATCGTTATTATATCTCCCTGCGTGAGTAATTCGACGTGACTCTTCGAAATAAATTCCTCAGCATCGTCTGGGTCTGGTTTCACGAGGCACGTCTTGGGTAATTTTCGAAAATCATCCGTAACAAATATGCCTCCAGACCCGGTTGCAATGATGTTGTGCATCTCTAAAAGTTGAAGTTGACGGTTTTTTTCTACACCCGAGAAACCCGTACCGAAAAACATGTCCCTCGTATCCGCCTGCGACGTGTCCCAATCGAGCGGTTGGTTGAACGCGGAGGCACTATCAAACATGTCAACCATATTCGTCACCTTGGACGTGTTCCACTTGAGCGGTTGGTTGAACGCCTTGGCATCCGCAAACATGCTCCCCATATTCGTCACCTGGGACGTGTCCCAATCGAGCGGGTGGTTGAACGCCCTGGCATTATAAAACATGCGAGCCATATCCGTCACCTTGGACGTGTCCCATTCGAGCGGTTGGTTGAACGCCCTGGCATTGAAAAACATGGCATGCATATCCGTCACCTGGGACGTGTCGAACGTCAGCGGCTGATTGAACGACGTGGCACCAGCAAACATGGCATGCATATCCGTCACCTTGCGCGTGTCGAATGTCAGCGGCTGATTGAACGCTGTGGCATCCATAAACATGCCATGCATATCCGTCACCTGCTCTGTGTCGAACGTCAGCGGCTGATTGAACGCGATGGCACGCCAAAACATGCCACGCATCTTCGTCACCTGGGACGTGTCCCACTGGTCAATCGGAGCGTTAAAGTTATGCATGTCCTTGAACAGCTCCGACATGTCCGTCACGCTGGTGACGTCCCACGTGTTGGGTTCGCCGTGGTTCTTCTCGCCACGGCAGTACTCCTCAATCCATGTTCGGAGTTCCTGCTTTGTTGTGGGCTTTGGACGTTGGGCCGGTTTGGGATAGGTCATCGCTGTGGCACCATCAAACATCCAATGAACATGGGACGTGTCGAACGTCAGCGGTTGGTTGAACGCTGTGGCACCATGAAACATGTCACTCATATCCGTCACCTGGGACGTGTCGAACGTCAGTGGTTGATTGAACGCTGTGGCACCAGCAAACATGAGTTCCATATCCGTCACCTGGGACGTGTCGAACGTCAGCGGCTGATTGAACGACGAGGCATCAGAAAACATGGAACTCATCTCCTTCACACTGGACGTGTTGAACGTGAGTGGCTGATTGAACGATGTGGCAGCCTGAAACATGGAATGCATATCCTTCACCTGCGCTGTGTCGAACGTCAGCGTCTGATTGAACGCTGTGGCACCATGAAACATGGCACGCATAGTCGTCACCTGCGCCGTGTTGAACGTCAGCGGTTGATTGAACGACGAGGCACGCCAAAACATGCCGCTCACGTTCGTCACCTCCCGCGTGTCGAACGTCAGCGGCTGGTTGAACGCTCTGGCATCATGAAACATTCTCTCCATATCCGTCACCTGGGACGTGTCGAACGTCAGTGGCTGATTGAACGCTCTGGCATCATGAAACATGCTCTCCATATCCGTCACCTGGGACGTGTCAAACGTAAGCGGCTGATTGAACGCTGTGGCACTATTAAACATTTCACGCATATCCATCACCTGCGATGTGTCCGTAAACGTCAGCGGTTGGTTGAACGACGAGGCACCACCAAACATGGAACTCATATCAGTCACGTTCGACGTGTCGAACGTCAGCGGCTGATTGAACGCATAGGCATCAGCAAACATGTTTTCCATATCCGTCACCTTGGACGTGTCGAACGTCAGCGGTTGGTTGAACGCCCTGGCACCATGAAACATGCTGTTCATAACCGTCACCTGGGACGTGTCCCACTGGTCAATCGGCGCGTTAAACAGAGGCATGCCCTTGAACAGCGATGACATGTCCGTCACGCTGGTGACGTCCCAGGTGTTGGGTTCGCCGTGGTGCTTCTCGCCGCGGCAGTACTCCTCAATCCATGTTCGGAGTTCCTGCTTTGTTGTAGGCTTTGGACGTTGGGCCGGTTTGGGATAGGTCATCGCATCTGCCCCAATAAACATGCCCTCCATAGTCGTCACCTGTGACGTATTGAACGCGAGCGGCTGATTGAACGCAGTGGCACCCTGAAACATGCCCCGCATATCCGTCACCTGCGACGTGTCGAACGTGAGTGGTTGATTGAACGCTGTGGCATTCCAAAACATGTAACGCATGTCCGTCACCTGCTCCGTGTCCCAATCACCGAGCGGCTGATTGAACGCCATGGCACCACGAAACATGTAACTCATGTCCTTCACCTTGGCTGTGTTGAACACGAGCGGCTGATTGAACGCGATGGCACCATGAAACATGTTTTGCATGTCCGTCACCTGGGACGTGTCGAACGTCAGCGGCTGGTTGAACGCTCTGGCACCAGCAAACATGCGGTACATGTCCTTCACCTGCGCTGTGTTGAACACGAGCGGCTGATTGAACGCGATGGCACCATGAAACATGCTGTTCATATCCGTCACCTGGGACGTGTCGAACGTCAGCGGCTGATTGAACGCTGTGGCATTCCAAAACATGGAATGCATATTCTTCACCTGCGCTGTGTCGAACGTCAGCGGCTGATTGAACGCTCTGGCACCATGAAACAAACTCGTCATGTTCGTCACCTGCGCTGTGTCGAACGTCAGCGGCTGATTGAACGCTGTGGCACCAGAAAACATGAAATGCATATCCGTCACTTGC
>Ga0209302_10000169_pt1 | contig 40897 bp, 36 predicted proteins | sample ArcOceMetagenome_2_FD_187445 | JGI IMG/M metagenome (GOLD analysis project Ga0209302, IMG submission 187445) | Marine eukaryotic phytoplankton communities from Arctic Ocean - Arctic Ocean ARC135M Metagenome (SPAdes) (version 2) | ecosystem: Environmental > Aquatic > Marine > Oceanic | place...
TTTTTATACGGACTACGGGCTCTTTTTACTCTTTTTTAAAAGGGTCTTTATCAAGTTAAAAAAAAATTCCGTAGCGCTTCTTCCTGTAATAAGGACAGAAGCTTGTTTTCTCAGTCAATATCTTGTTTTTTCAACAACTTCCTCTTTTTTTAACCTTGTTTTTTAAAGAATAGTTTATTCTTTTAACCTTTTATTAAAATAAATACTCCTTTTCAAAGGTCTTTATCAAGTTAAAAAAAAAATTCCGTAGCGCTTCTTCCTGTAATAAGGAAGATAAGAGAAAGTGTGTAATAGATAAAATACTATATAGAGTGAGAAGTGTTTACTATATTAGGTAGAAAACACAAACAATGCCACCAGGGGCCTACATACTCGCTTTTATTACTTTTTCTTATACTATACACATAACACCTCATATTAATAATTCTGAAAGGGCGGGGTATTCATAATTGGTAATGTCGTAGATTGCAAATCTTCTTGTTGTTGGTTCGAGTCCAACCCCTGCCTGCCTATATACCTTTTAGTCCCCATAAAAATAACTATATAACTTTTTCTTTTAATCCCAATTGAGAGGTTTTTTGGTAGAATTGAGCCAAAACCTACAAAAAAGGGGCGATAGTTCAGCTGGTAGAACGTTCCGCTCATAATGGCATTGTCACGGGTTCGAGTCCCGTTCGTCCCTAATAAAGCCCCCTCCCGTATTTACGAACAAATGAATCATTTTTTTTTTTTAGATAGTATTTTAAACGGCGGAAAAGATTTAAAAATTGCTTTAGCTAGCATAAAAGGTTTAGGTTATAAACGTTCCAAATTAATATGCCGTAAATTAGGCTTTCAAGATAAAATTTCTTTTGAAGATCTAGATTCCAATGATACACAGCGTTTGAAAACTCTAATAGAAAAAAATTTTATCATTAATAAAAAATTAGTCTTAAAGGTAGCCTCTGACATTGACGTACTTTGTTGTACCAAGAGTTACAGAGGCCACCGTCACAAACTGGGTTTATGCGTAAGGGGTCAACGTACGAAAACTAATTCTAAAACCCAATACCGCTTAGCAAGATCTAGGCTTTTAGAAACAGTAAAGGCGGGCTCTTCCTCGAAATCACAAAAAATAGCTGTAGCGGATACTGTGAAAGTTAAAAAAAAAAAACCAGGTACTAACAAAAAAAGACGTTTATTACGTAAAAAAATTGGGGAGAATGGCTGAGCGGTTTAAGGTGGGTGCCTTGAAAGCATCTGTATTTAATTATACCGTGGGTTCGAATCCCACTTCTCCCGATTACAAACGACTCACCGCGCTCCTTCTTTCATAAACCATCGTGTTTTAGTGTTTGTTTATCAAAAAATGTCTAAAAATAACTCGGCCTTAAAACCATCGTTCTCTATTCATAAAACCGTAAATAATATTGATTTGGATAAACCTGTAAAAGCGTTTCTTTTCGAAAAAAATTTACCTGCTTCATTGGGTTTTTTACCTTTTTATCGAAGAGGTGTTCGCAAAAATTTTAGAGTTTTCAAAAAACCGCCTAAAAACCCACGTAGCCCTTATAATTCTAAATTACATGGGCTAAGTTACTCGTTTAAAACTTTAATTAGTTTGTATACAAAGTATTCTGTGTTTTCTTCCTCTTTCCGGGACAGGGGTTTTTTAAATTTATTGCGCCGTAGGTTTGTTCCTTTTTTTCAAATTTTCAAGCCCCGTAAAAATGTCTTCCAAGAAATTTATAACTATAAGTATGATTATTCTTTGTTTAAAAACGCTTATTCTGCTACAAAACAAGAACCCGTACAGCCTGTAATATTTTCCATATACGTTATATTAAGGTTGAATAATATTTTTGTAACCGTTATAAAAGGAGAAAATGAGGTTAAAAAAGTATTCTCTTCTGGTCTACTTCCTCCCGTACATAAAAAAAATCGTAAGAGATCCCCTTCTTTCTTTTATACCATCAAAAGGACTTTAGCTTATTTACGCCCTTTCATAAACGCCCGTCGAAAACCTTTTCTATTTAAATTAATTTTTAAAGGTATTAAAGTTTTTCGACGGCCTCTGATTTACCGATTTCTTTATAATAAGCGCTTCAAAAAAAAATGCATAGGTATTTTTAACAAAGACTTCGAACCCTTCAACGGCTGTCGTGACCGGAAAGTGAAAAGGATCAAAAGGAAAAGAAAAAAAAGATAAGCATGGAGATGGAGTTAATAAACTATATAAATATACTTGTATATCCTTTAACAGGCTTTATCACACTTTTAGCTCTTCGTTATCTTACCCCTTTAGCTCTCGATTTAGTCCAGGGAGCTTGTATAATTTTTAATTTGGGGTTGTCTTGCTTATATTATTACGGGCTCGTAATAAATTATTACGGGCTCGTAATGTCTTCCCATTATTACCCCATTTTTTTTAAGGCTTTCGGTTGGTTGCTCTGTGAAATGGAAGATTTTAGTCGGCCTTTTGTTTTTATTACGATGAACCTACCACCTGCCTCTTATTCTATGCCTATCTTTTTTGAGGACCCGTTAGCCGCTTTTCTTCTTTCAGCTAATCTTTGCGCTGCTTTGCTTCGCTTTTGTTCTTTCCTTTCTCAAGAACCTTATTCTGAGTCATCTGATCCGTTTGCATACTTATCCTTTTCAATTTTTTACTTAATAGTTCTAGCGACACTATCCAATTTTATTCCGTTGTTCCTAGGCTGGGAATTCGATGCAGGCCCTTGTCCTTACATCCTAACCAATTTGTGGCAAACTACGGCTATTGTTGCCATTAACATATTTATGTTAAAGGTACGTCGGTAGGTTTATATTACATTATATTCGTATTGGTTTTGGTTAAGGTTTATTGTGTGGTGGGTTTTTTACCTCTTAGGTAAAAAATAACGGTAACAGAAGTTTCTTCTTTAAACACTACCAAAAAGATTTTTTTCGCCTGTTTTTTGTATTGGAACCACTTTTTAAAACTTATATTTACAAGTATTTATAAAAAAATGTATTTAATCATTGTAATAACCCCCTTAATTAGCTCTTTAATAGTAATTTTGTCAGGACGTTATCTGACTCCTCGTGGTTCCGTTTTATTTACAACATGTTGTATTTTTTTTAATTTTATATTGTCTTGCGTAGCCTTTTACGAGGTCGCTTTATCTCATTGCCCTGTTTATTTCAAGGTTTTCAGCTGGTTAAGCTGCGAAATGCTCGATTTTAGTTGGGGCTTCATGTTTGACACTTTAACAGTTACCATGCTTGTGATTGTTAATTGCATATCCACCGTGGTACACGCTTATTCTATAGATTACATGGAAACAGACCCTCATAAATCTCGTTTTTTTTCCTATTTATCGCTTTTCACCTTCTTTATGTTGGTTTTAGTAACGGCAGATAATTTTGTTCAAATGTTTGTGGGTTGGGAAGGTGTGGGCCTTTGTTCTTACCTTTTAATAAATTTTTGGCACACACGTCTTCAAGCAAACAAGGCAGCAATGAAAGCCGTTTTTGTAAACCGGGTAGGCGATTTCGGTTTGCTTATGGGAATCTTTTTAATATTTTGGGTTTTTAAAACAGTCAATTACTTAACATTTTTTGCGTTAGTTCCTTTTTACAGTACAGAATTAAACTATAACCTACCCTTTTTCCATTCGTCGATTGACGTTTTAACTCTAATCTGTTTTTTTTTATTCGTAGGTGTTATGGGTAAATCTGCTCAAATAGGTTTACACACATGGTTACCTGACGCTATGGAGGGCCCCACACCAGTCTCTGCACTAATTCACGCAGCTACTATGGTTACTGCCGGGGTATTTCTTTTAGCAAGATGTTCTCCCTTATTTGAGTATTCGTCCGATGCGTTAGCGTTGGTCACCTTTTTTGGTGCAATGACTGCTTTTTTTGCTTCAGCAACAGCCACCGTACAGAATGATTTAAAAAGGGTAATTGCCTATTCTACTTGTAGTCAACTGGGTTATATGGTATTTGCATGCGGTACCTCAAATTATACTATAGGTATTTTCCATTTGTCTAACCATGCTTTTTTTAAAGCCCTTCTGTTTTTAAGCGCTGGTTCTGTGATTCATTCTTTATTTGACGAACAGGATATGCGTAAAATGGGTGGTTTAATCAAAGTTATTCCCTTTACTTACTCGATGATTTTTGTGGGTTCTCTTTCTTTAATGGGTTTCCCTTTCTTAACAGGTTTTTATTCTAAAGATGCCATTTTAGAGTTTGCCTTTGCTAAATTTGTAGTCAGTGCGCATTTTGCTTATTGGCTAGGAGTTTTATCGGCTTTTTTCACTTCGTTTTACTCTATGCGATTAATTTATTTAACCTTCTGGAATAAAACAAACGCTTACCGTTTTTCTATTCAAAATGTACACGACCTTCCTAAACGAATGGCAGGTGCTCTAATTATACTTATTTTTAGTGCTATCTTCATAGGGTATCTAACTTTTGATATGGCTATAGGTGTGGGTACGGATTTTTGGGGGAATTCTATATTAACTTTACCTCATAACGTGGATATTTTCAATGCAGAATTTTTACCTGCGTCTATCAAACTTATTCCAGTTATATTTAGCTGTGCAGGTATTTTATCTTCGCTTGTAGTTTACCGGCTGTTAACCCCCCGATACAAGTACTTGTTTAAACAAACTTCTTTGGGCCTTTTCTTATACAGGTTCTTCAACAAAAAATGGTTTTTCGATAAGATTTACAATGAAATTTTTGGTCAATCTTTTTTATATTTAGGGTATAATTCCACTTACAAAATGATTGATAGGGGTTTGTTAGAATTTTTAGGTCCCTACAGTATTTCCAAAATAATGTCGAGTTCTTCGTTCAATGCTAAAAATTCACATACAGGTTTGGTTTATCATTCAATTCTTTTTTTTTTTGGTGGTTTGTTAGTTCATTTTTTTTTATTAGGCGTGTTTACGAGTTTAACAGTGTATGTAGATTTCAATCTTATATTTGTTTTATTAGTGGCGTTCGTTTTAATTCTTTACAAAGAAAAACAAGCTTCTGATTCTTAAATATTCTTCATTGTCGCCGGAGTACATTAATGGCTAAATAGTTTGACTTCCAATCAGGAGATACGGGTTCGAATCCCGTCTTCGGCATATTTTCACAATGGTCTCAGTTACTATTGATAATATTAATATAAAGGTTCAAAAAAATAGCACCATATTAGAGGCTTGTGATTTTGCAGGTATAATAGTCCCTCGATTTTGTTTCCATGAAAAATTAAATATAGCTGGCAATTGCCGTATGTGCATAGTTGAAATTGAAAAATTTCCAAAGCCGGTTTCTTCGTGTACCATGAACGTTAGTGAGGGGATGTCCATTTTTACAAAAACACCTTTAGTCCAAAAAGCTCAAGAAAGCGTTTTAGAATTTTTATTAATTAACCACCCCTTAGATTGCCCTATTTGCGATCAGGGCGGGGAATGTGACTTGCAAGATCAGCTTTTTTTTTTTGGGAGTGACACCTCCCGTTTCTTCAAGTATAAGCGTTCTGTAGAGGATAAAAATTGCAGCCTTTTGATAAAAACTATAATGACCCGTTGTATTCATTGTACAAGGTGTGTACGGTTTTTATCAGAAATCTCTGGTGATTCCAGTATAGGGATTTTAGGCCGTAGTTCTAAATCAGAAATAGGGCTTTATATAGAAAAAAACTTAGAATCAGAATTTTCTGGTAACGTTATTGACTTGTGTCCTGTAGGAGCTTTGACATCTAAAGTATATTCCTTTAAATCGCGCCCTTGGGAATTAACAGATTATGTAACAATTGATATCTTAGATGGTCTAGGTTCTTCTATTATTTTAAGTTTAAAGGGCTCCTCCGTGATGCGCGTTTTACCAGGCATATGTGAATCAATTAACTCGGAATGGATCTCGGATCGTACTCGGTTTTTTTACGATTCGTTCGATTATCTACGTATAAAAAAGCCTTGGTGTTCTTCTTCTAAACGATTTATTACTTGGTCTGATTTTTTTTCAAAGGATAATTTGTGCCTAAATCTTTTTTCTTCTAAAAAAAAATTAGGCGTAATATTAGGTAATTCGTTAGATGCAGAATCCGCAGTGGTGTCTAATTCTATTTTTAATTTAATGGGTTCCTCTGAAATTTATTCTGAAAACGCTGTTTCTTCTCATTTTAAGGATTTACGTGAGGACTATTTATTTAAGTCCTCTTTGAAGGGTTTAGATTCCTCGGACGTTTGCCTTTTAATAGGTTGTGATACACTTCATGAAGCACCCTCTTTAGATTTACGCTTAAGACAACAAGTAACACGTAAGGACACGGTCGTAGGTTATGTGGGCCCTTCTTTAGATTTACGTTATGAGGCACTACATTTAGGGTTAGGCGTTCCTGCGTTAGAATCTTTATTAAGGGGTTCTCATCCTTTCTCATGTGTGTTGAAAAAATCAAAAAATGTTTCTATCATTATTGGAGCCAGCGCTTCGCTAACACCCTCTCATATCGTGCTTTTAAAACACGTATTTAGAACAAAATATGGTTGCGCTAAAGCCCAATTAAATTTCTTAAGTTTATCTTCAGGTTCGGTGGCTATGAGTGAAATAGGGCTTCGTTCTTTCAATACAACGTGCCTAAAAAAATATGATTTATTATTTTTAGTCGGCGTTAACGATATGACACGTTATTTATCTTATAGTAAAAATATTATTTACGTGGGTAGCCATTATAGTATTCCTGGATTACAACAGTCGAAATATATTATCCCTTCTCCTTTGTTTTTTGAAAAACAAGGGAAATATTGGAATACGGAAGGTCGCCTACGTTCTACATCTATGCTACGTATGCCCTCGTTAGAATCTCGCTCGGAATGGTCTTTCTTTTATAAGCTGTACGCTTATAAAAAAGGGCTGTCGTTTAAAACGGGATTCCTATCAAAGGTTTTAAGAAAAGAATACCCGTCTTTATACTTAGGGCAGAAGCCTTCTATTTTATTAGGTTACAGCTCTTTTTTCACAGTTTTTCTGGGCCGTAAATGTTCTTATAGTCTTTTCAAACGTTTCTCTGAGGATTTTTATGTTAATAATTTTTTAACAAATTCTTCAAAAAATTTACTACTTTGTTCTAAAAACAGAACAAAAAATACGTTCTTGAATAAAAAAAAATGAATAATCATCTAATAAATTTTCTAAGTGTAATCCTTTCAAAAAGTTTATCTCTATTGCTCTTGTTATTAATAACCATTGCTTTCTTTGTTTTAGTAGAACGTAAATGCCTAGGGTCTGTACAGCGGCGGCGAGGGCCTAATGTGGTAGGCTTTTTCGGGCTTCTTCAGTCTTTCGCGGACGGATTCAAATTGATATTAAAAGAAAATATCGTACCGAGCAGTAGTAATTCCATTATTTTTTTATTATCACCTATTTTTACATTCATTATTAGCTTAATGGGCTGGGTAATCATGCCTTTTGGGGTAGGTTCCGTATTGATTAACATAGACTTAGGCATTCTGTACTTTTTTGCAGTTTCTTCTCTGGGTGTATATAGTATCATAATGGCGGGTTGGTCAAGTAATTCAAAATATGCTTTCCTAGGTGCTATAAGGTCGGCTGCCCAAATGATTTCTTACGAAATTAGTATGGGTTTCGTATTAATTACGGTTTTCTTATGTTCAGGTTCTTTAAACTTAACTAATATTGTTTTCGCTCAAGAAAATATATGGTATATTTTTCCTTTATTGCCTATGTTTTTAGTTTTCTTTGTTTCAGCTTTAGCTGAAACAAACCGTCACCCTTTTGATTTACCTGAAGCTGAAGCGGAATTAGTTTCAGGGTATAATGTGGAATATTCCGCGTCGGGCTTTGCTCTCTTTTTTTTAGGAGAGTATGGTAATATCTTATTGATGTGTGCCGTGATATCTACATTATTTTTGGGTGGGTGGTTCCCTATAAAAGGTATGGGTTTTATACCTTCTTTTTTTTGGTTACCTTCTAAAATAGTATTTCTAGCCTTTTTTTTCATACTGATTAGGGGCGTTTTACCTCGTTACAGGTATGACCAACTCATGGATATAGGTTGGAAAGTTTTTATACCTTTAACATTAGGCTGGCTTTGTTTCATTAGTGGTACTTTAATTTCTTTCGATATGTTACCTAATTTTATGTTTATACCTGATATTAAATAAAAAATGTTGACAAAAATTTATTTATGTTGCTTCTCCCTTATAATTATTTCCATAACCGGTATATTATTGAATCGTAAAAACATTATTAATACTATTATTTGCATTGAAGTGATGCTTTTAGCTTCTACTATTAATTTTGTAGCGCATTCATTATATTTTGATGATATTTTAGGTCAAATTTATTCTTTTTTTATTATAGCCTTAGGTGCTGCGGAATCTGCGATGTTTTTAGGTATTTTGATTTCCCTTTTCCGGGTACGTCGGAGCATGACCCTTCACTTTGTTTTATTAAAACATTAATTAAGCATTGATGAGGAGGGGTTCTTGTAATTTTTTCCTTTCGTATTACCGTTTAAATGAATTAACAAAATACATAGGAATAACTTCTGTTTACTCGTTAACTAGTGTCAACAGGGGCTCTCTATGGGCTGTTCTAGATAAGACAAACCAAAAAAATTCTTTAGAATTTTATCACAAAACACTTTTAATCCTATTTTTATTTTATATTTTAACAGGTAAACCACCTACTTTAATAAGAACGGGGGCCTTTAAAGATAACATCGTTTTGAGAGTGAATTTATATTCAAGGGACTTTTACTCTTTTTTAGATAAATTTTTTCTACTTTATGGCATTAAATCCTATCCGAAATTACTTTCTTATGAAAATTCTTCAGAGGACTGTTATAGGATGGTTATTAATGATTTAGATTTTTTTACAGAAATAGGGAATATTTCTTCTTTATTTCAGCCTGTAAATTCCGTTTTAGTAGATTTTAACCTATCAAACGTAGGCACCCGCCAAGGGACTTTTCGGCTTTTTGAGGCTTTCTTTAAAAGCAAGGTGGTTACCGTATAAATATTAAAAAAAAATGGTTCAGTTAAGAAGTGTTTTAAAGGTTATTGACAATTCCGGTGCAAAATATGTTAGGTGTTTAAAAGTTTTAGGCAAAAAAAAAATAGGTTACTTAGGTGACCTTTTAGTCGTGTCCGTATTAGCTTTACGTGGAGGCCGTGGCCGTAAAATAAGGGTGAAAAGAAAAGAAATATGTCTAGCTTTAGTTGCTAGTAGTAGTTTTAATTTTTCCCGCCCGGGTGGTTTTTTCACAAGACCTTTTCAAAATTCCGCTGTTCTTTTAAGTCGTTCCTTCAAGCCTATAGGAAACCGTGTATTCGGTTTAATTTTTAAAGAGTTACGCTTAAAAAAAAAATTTAAGGCGCTCTCTGTTTCCTCGCGTATTATTTAATTTTTCTACACTAGGTAGCTCCTGAGGATAAACCCGCCTGTTTAGGTTTACTGTGGGAATGCCTGTAATAAATTAGACGCAATTATTATTTTTATACATTAATGCAAATAAAAAAATTACGTAATTGTCTTCATCTTTCTAGTTATTTTACGATTTTCAAGAACAACAAGGTTGTTTTCATATGTTTTTATAAAAAGGATTCCTTACACAGCATGAAAACAAAACAAAAAGAGCTTAGTCTCCAAGGTTTCAGTTTTAAATTTTTATCCAATAACAAAATAAAACGTTTTTTTGGCTCTTCTTTTTATAAATCCGTTTTTAACGGCCGTACTTTTTTAATTTATAAGAAAGATTTTGAAAAAACAGATGGCTCAAGCGTGGATTTTATATATAAAAATTTCTCTGTAGTTTTCCTGTTATATGAGCAATTTTTTTATATGCCGTCTATTTTTCACTACCTTTCTAAAAAAAAATCACTTTTAACAATCCCCACTTTTTTCTCGGGTTCTTCTACCTTTTTAAACAGTACTTTTTTTCATAGGATACACGTGTCTATAAATTCTTTCAAAACAAAGCTAGAAGGGCGAGCCTAGCTTAAAGGCAAAGTATCGGTCTGTGAATCCGGTTATGCGGGTTCGATTCCCGCGGTTCGCCCTTCATTTCCTTTAACCTATTACTTTTTTTACGTCCAAAAAAACAGGGTTTTATTAATATTTGCTGTAGCACGGTAATCTAAATTTTTGTTTAGGGATCAAGCTGTCCTCGGCGCAGAGATACTTTTAAAAAGGGAAATATGTATTAATATTAATATTATACCATAAACAATCAACGCTATGTTTTTCAACTTTTTTATAGCGTTATACACACGCACCTTAATTAAACGTTTCAACTGTATATAGGGGCGTGACTTAGTTGGTTAGAGTACTCGCTTGATAAGCGTGAAGTCGGCGGTTCGAGTCCGTCCGTCCCTATTTTTTAAAATGTCAACTAAAAAAATGTCAACTAAAAAAATATCAACTAAAAAAATGTCAACTAAAAAAATATCAACTAAAAAAATGTCAACTAAAAAAATGTCAACTAAAAAAATGTCAACTAAAAAAATGTTAATCGAAAAATGTTAAACAAGATAATAATATTAATAATATTTACACCTTTCATAGGATCTGCGCTAATTTCATTCGCAAAAGAATCAGATATAAGATTAATAAGATCTCTGGCATTATACACCACTTTAATTGCATTTTTTTTATCTGCAATTTTGTGGGTCCAGTATAATCCTTTCGTCTTCAAGTTTCAGTTTATAAATAAAATATCTTTAATGAACCACCTTAATATTAATTTTTTTGTGGGGATAGACGGCATAAGCCTATTATTCATCTTATTAACCACTTTACTTTTTCCTATATGCATCTTATTTAGCTGGTCTAATGTCAATTTTTATTTTAAGGAGTACGTAATTTTACTTCTTTTAATGGAGTCTTTTTTAATTATAACTTTTTGCTCCTTAGATCTTTTAATGTTTTATATTTTTTTCGAAAGTGTATTGATACCCATATTTTTAATAATAGGTATTTGGGGTCCAAGGCGTCGACGTATTCGAGCCTCTTACCTTCTTTTTTTTTACACTTTGTTTGGTTCGGTCCTTATGCTTTTTTCTATAATAATAATATATTTACAGATAGGTAGTTTAGATTATCAGCTATTATTTTTCGCAGATTTCAGTGATAATAAGCAAAAATTATTATGGCTTACTTTTTTCTTATCTTTTTCTGCCAAAATACCTATGATACCCTTTCACATTTGGTTACCAGAAGCCCACGTGGAGGCCCCCACGGCAGGTTCTGTAATATTAGCAGGTATTTTATTAAAATTAGGTAGTTATGGGTTTTTACGTTTTTCTTTACCTTTATTTCCATTTGCTTCTGTTTATTTTTTACCTTTGGTTTATACTCTTTGTGTCACAAGTATAATATACGCCTCTTTGACAGCTATAAGGCAATCTGATTTAAAAAAGGTAATAGCTTACGCTTCAGTAGCGCACATGAACACTCTTCTTCTCGGTCTTTTTAGCCAAAACATACAAGGTATAGAAGGCAGTATATTGCAAATGGTTTCCCATGGTGTTGTCTCTAGTGCACTTTTTTTTTTAGTAGGTGTAGTTTATGATCGTTATCATACCCGTATTCTAAAATATTATGGGGGTTTAGTTCAGGTTATGCCTCTATATACCTCTTTATTGTTTTTATTTATTTTTGCAAATTGCTCTTTACCGGGGACTTGCAATTTTATAGGGGAACTTTGTCTTTTCACGGGTATAGTACAGGACAATATTTTTACGGCTTTAATGGGTGCATTAGGTATCATATTGAGTGGTGTTTATTCTTTATGGCTTTATAATAAGATAGCCTTCGGTAACTTAAAAGTACAGTATATACCTTCTTTCAAGGATATCAATTTAAGAGAGCTACACGTTGTAGCCCCCTTAGTTTTACTGGTTTTAGTTTTGGGCATTTGTCCTAACATTTTACTAAGTAAATTGCATGTCACCACACTTTTATTAAAAATTTAATGGATAAATTTTTAAATGTATTTAAAGCTCTTTCAAAAAAAAATTTTAAAAAACCGGCATTAAGCCCGTTTTTATACAGGATTTTTATAGTATTACTTCCACTGGCACTTTTAGGAGGTATTCTTGTATTATTATTTGAGCCACTTATAAAAAATTCTAAAGATTTAGGTAAAATCACCGCTTCAGATATTCTAAATGAATTTCCAGTCGCCCCTACTCCAGAAGTAGTTTATTGGGGCTCTTCCGATTTTTCTTATATATCTCCGGAACTCTTTTTATTGACTATGACCTTGTTACTATTCACGTATAGTTTCACCACAACGTCTTCTAGGTCGTTATATAATTATAAAACCGTAGACCAGTTTATTTTTCTATCTCTTTTAATACTTTTCTTTACCTTTTTATTGTCCTACAAAGTTTTATCTTTTGAAAACCGTATTTTATTTAAAGGTCTGGTAGTTATAGAAACTTCGGTAATGATGATGAAACTTCTTTGCTTAGGAGCCTCTGCTGTTTGTTTGTTGATAAGTAAAGATTATTTAGACAAGAGCCGGTTAGGTTGTTTTGAATTTTTTATTTTATACCTTTTAGCGGTTTTCGGTATTATATTTTTTATATCCTCTTGCGATTTTTTCCACATGTTCTTATCCTTAGAGATACAAGGCATTTGCTTTTTTGCATTAGTTGCTATGAATAGGGGAACCGCTTATGGAGCGGAGTCTAGTATTAAATATTTTATTTTGGGCTCTTTTTCTTCAGCGATCTTACTTTACGGTATTTCTTTAATATACTCTTCTTTAGGTAGTACCCATTTTATGAGCATTTGCTTTGCTTTAAAATCCATGTCTTTCACTGCATGTTTTTCCTCCGCGAACACTCTCGGTAATGTTCTATTGGTTCCACAAGTTAAATTGATAATGGGTTTTGTCTTTGTATTGGTAGCACTTTTATTTAAAATAACGGCTGCTCCTTTTCATCAGTGGGCCCCAGATATTTACGAAGGTGCTCCTTTTGCAACAGTTGTTTTCATATCTATTGTTCCGAAAATAGCGGTTTTTTTTATACTCTCAAAATTTACAGCCGTGTATTTTACAGAGCTTCGTTTTTTATGGGAGTATATTTTCTTATCCTCAGGAGCTCTTTCGATTATTCTAGGTACTCTTTTATCCACTCGTACCTATAAAACAAAACGTTTCATAGCTTATTCGTCTATAACCCACATGGGTTATATTTTAATAGGCCTCTCGGTAGGTACTATAGATTCTCTTAAATTTTCAATTTTATACGTGGTTGTTTATGCTTTCTCTTTAGTGAATTTTTGGTCCATCCTGTCTATTATGGAAAATAACTATATGCAAAAAATGGATAGCTTGTCCGATTTCAGGGGTATATTTAAAGCTAATAAGCTTTTAGGATGCAACTTAGTTTGCGTTTTATTTTCGTTAGCGGGTTTACCCCCTTTTTCAGGTTTTTATGCTAAATTTTTTTTATTAACGAGCATGGCAGGTTCTTCTTTATATATTATAACTTTACTAGTAGTAGTATCGAGCTTGTTCAGCATTTATTATTATGTAAAAGTTATAAAGGCTGTCATTTTTGATGAGGGTCATAAGCATCCTTCTTTAAAGACCCCCATAAGCTTACCCTTAGGGTTAATCACATCTTGCTCTTTTTTCGCCCTTTTATTTTTTTACTATATTCCTGTGGTTCATACGACGGCAGAGTACTTTATACTCTGCTACTTCATTAGCTAATTTTTCCTTCTTCAATTAAAGTACTAGCATCGGGTGTGTAACTCAATCGGTAGAGTAGTGGGCTTTTAACCCAAAGGTTCTGGGTTCGATCCCCGGCATACCCACATATATAAGTATTTTTTAATTTTGATCCTCAAGAAGCCCTCTTGGTGGAATTGGTAGACACGTCGGACTTAAAATCCGGTCTTTTTCAAGGTAGCGGTTCGAGTCCGTTAGAGGGCATTTATAATCCAGGGGATGTCTCAATAGGTAGAGTACCGGCTTTGGGAGCTGGAGGTTACAGGTTCAACTCCTGTTCCCCTGATTGGTGCCTTATTGCAAATTTTTTTCAAGTTTTTAAATTACCGTATATAATATATTTTGTTTTTAATTATAATTTTACAATTATAATTTAAATTACAAGAATTTGGTCCTGGTTCGGAGTGAACGCTAGAGATATGCTTAACACATGCAAGTTGAACGCTTTTTTTAAAGCGTGGCGAACGGGTGAGTTATTATAGTTTTATGCCTTATAGTCCGGGATAATTTATCAAGAGTGTAGTTGCTCTTTAAAAAAAATACCGGATATTTCAAAAGGAATGTTCCTTTCTTCCTGCTATAAGATTATTTCTATTTAGTTTTAGGATTTTTATTAAAAGCCAAAAATGCTAAGTTGGCCTTAACGGGTGTACAACCACATTGGGACTGAGACACGGCCCAGGCTCCTAGGAGGCTGCAGTGAGGAATATTGGGCAATGAACGAAAGTTTGACCCAGCAATATCTCGTAAAGGAAGAAGGTCTATCAATAAATGATCGTAAACTTTTTTATTAACGAAAATAATGATATTAGTTAATTTAAAAGCCCCGGGCAACTCTGTGCCAGCAGCCGCGGTAAGACAGGGGGGGCAGGTGTTATTCCTCATGAATAGGCGTAAAGGGCTTGCAGGTTTTCTGAAAAGTTAAAATTGAAATTTTGTAGTTCAACTATATAAACTAATTTTAATACTCTCAGAATTGAGTTTGACAGGGGGTGGTGGAATTTCTAAAGTAGGGATAAAATCCGTTAAGATTAGAGAGAACTCCAATTGGCGAAGGCGACCACCTGGGTTAATACTGACACTGAGCAGCGAAAGTATAGGGAGCAAATGGGATTAGGTACCCCAGTAGTCTATACCGTCAACGATGAATGCTAAATCCTAAATTTATAGCAACCTTGAACTTTCAGTTTTGAGGTTCTTCCAAAAATTTATTTATTACAGCTAACGCGTGAAGCATTCCGCCTGAGAAGTACGGCCGCAAGGCTAAAACTCAAAGGACTTGACGTGAGCTTGGACCAACGGTGGAGCATGTGGTTTAATGCGATGATCCGCGCCAAACCTTACCAATCCTTGACATATATTCTAATCTTTAAAAGAAATTTATAAGATATATTTTATACAGGTGTTGCATGGCTGTCGTCAGCTCGTATTGTGAGATGGATGGTTAACTCCGAGGTACGAGCGAAACCCCCGTTTTCAATTATCCATTTAATTAAATAGTTTTTAGTTATTTGTTACCTTGAAAATATTTTGGTGAAAGCTAAAGGAAGAAGGGGATTACGCCAAGTCCTTATGGCCCTTATGGATTGGGCTACACACGTGCTACAAAGGCATTTACAAAAAGAAATAATCAAGTGATTGTAAATAAATCTTTAAAAGATGCCCTAGTTCGGATTATAGGCTGCAACTCGCCTATATGAAGTTGGAATCGTTAGTAATCGTAGATCAGCACGCTACGGTGAAGTTTGAACAGGCTTTGTACAAACCGCCCGTCAAATTAAGAAAATAAGTTTCGTTAGATGTTTCACTTTTTTTTAATAAATTTATATCTTTATTGTAGGTAGCTTTTGTTATTTAAAGTATATTTTTATTTCAGTAAAAGTTTATTATAACAAGATTTGTAATTTTAATTAAGTCGTAACAAGGTAGTTGTATGGGAACATGCATCTGAATATTGATTTTTTTTAACGAACTTATATAGTAATTTAAATTAGGGGGTAGAGGATGGAAATGATTCCTCTACCCTTTTTATAAAATGTATTTCATTTTTAAGTATGTGGAAAAAGCGTGGATTACTTCAAATATTTAATAATCATTTAGTCGACTATCCTAGTCCTGTCAACGTTAATTATATGTGGAGTATAGGGTCTTTAGCAGGTATCTGCTTAGGCATCCAAATAATATCCGGTGTCTTTTTAGCAATGCATTATGTACCTCATGTGGATTATGCTTTTTTAAGCGTGGAACATATAATGCGTGATGTTAATAACGGTTGGCTTTTTAGGTATATACACGCAAATGGAGCTTCCATGATGTTTATTGCCTTATATATTCATATGGCCAAGCATTTATATTACGGTTCTTACATGAGGCCCCGCCAAGGTCTTTGGGTTACAGGAGTTATTATCTTTGTCCTAACAGTAATAACCGCTTTTATGGGTTACGTGTTACCTTGGGGTCAAATGAGCTTCTGGGGAGCCACCGTAATCACCAATCTATTTACAGCAGTACCTGTTATAGGTAAGTTTATAGTAAGCTTATTATGGGGGGGTTTTGCTGTAGATAACCCTACGTTGAACCGTTTTTTAAGCCTTCACTTTTTATTACCTTTTGTATTAGCCGGTCTAAGTATTTTACATCTTATTCTATTACATACAGATGGTAACAACAATCCTTTGGGCATACACAGTAAATTCCATTATACTTTTTTTTACCCCTATTTTTATACCAAAGATTTGTTTGCATTATTCGCTTATTTAACTCTTTATATGACATTTGTTTTTTTCTTCCCTAATGCTCTGGGTGATGCGGATAATTATATAATGGCTAACTCTTTAGTCACTCCCACACATATAGTCCCCGAGTGGTACTTATTACCTTTTTACGCTATTCTACGGTCTATACCAGACAAATTAGGCGGTGTTTTGACCATGGGGGGTGCTTTCGTGGCTCTAATAACTCTTCCATTCTTAACCCCTCGTTTAACCATTAAAAGTTCCGTTTTTAGGCCCATTACTCGAGTGTTATTTTGGTTTAATGCGGCTAATGTAATGCTTTTATGCTGGATAGGCCAACAAGTGGTAGAATATCCTTTTATAGAGATAGGTCAAATCAGCACTGTATTTTATTTCCTTTATTTTTTAATTCTTTTACCTTTATGTTCTTTTTTGGAGTATAAGTGGTGTACGGAAGCCATACGAAAATCTTAGTTTTATGAAATTTTTTTATAAAAGCTTAGTTACTTCAACAAAAGTTCATTCAGGCCGTAATAATACAGGTCAAATAACATGCCGCCACAAAGGTGGCGGCTGTAAAACTTTATATCGTAAAGTCGACTTCGATTTAAGTTTCTCTAACAATTTTGATAATTATAAATTGATCCGTACAGAGTACGACCCTAACCGTTCTTGCTTCTTGGGTTTATTATATAATTATGGGTTTAATTCTTATAGTTACATATTATTACCCAAAGGTTTAGAAGTCTCGGATTATTTATTAAATCCCTCTGAATTTTTTTTCAAAGTGAAACCTGGTTACCGGGCGTCTTTAGATGATTTTTCTTTGGGTAATTTAGTTCATAATATTAGTTTATTCCCTTTAAAAGGCAAAGGTGTTTTATGTAGATCCAAAGGCACTTATGCTAAAATTTTACAAAAAAATGTTAAAAATAAGTATGTACGTATAAAGCTTCCTTCGGGAGAAGAGCGTCTAGTGTTAGGAACTTGCAAAGCTACGTTAGGCGTACTTTCTTCTTTATCTAAATCGCAAGGTAAAAAAAACGCAGGTTATTCCCGCCGTTTGGGTAAAAGGCCCTCCGTAAGAGGTGTGGCTATGAACCCCGTCGACCACCCCCACGGTGGCGGAGAGGGTCGTACCTCCGGAGGTCGTTGTTCTGTAAGCCCTTGGGGTAAATTAACAAAGGGGAAGCCTACGGTTTATAAGAAGAAAAATTACGTGATAAAAACCCGTAAACAATCTTAAATGCTATTAAAAAAGATATATTTAAAAAAAACGGTTATAAAAATTTCCGATGTGGGCCAATATTTTTTAGTTTTTCAAGGGAAAGAAGATTCTCGTGTTTTGGTAACGCCTGAAATGGTAGGGCATAAATTTGGAGAATATAGTTTCACTCGTAAACGTAATATTTTTAAATCTAAGTCATAGATGGGTAAAAGATCCAATCCGGTAGGTTTAAGACTTATTCAACAAAAAGAATGGGCTTCCACATTTTATGCAGACTCTTTCAATTATTCCAATATTTTAGGTCAAGATTATGGGATTCGCGATTACGTAATCAATTTTTTAGCGCGTTTAAAAATGCACGTAGCGCGTATAGACATTAAAAGGGTAGACTCTTCGGTAGTAGTAGACGTTCATTCTTACAATGATTACCCCACATTCAGAGTACCTTTTTTAAACAGGCAAAAAAAATCTTTTTGGAACAAAAGACGTCTTTATTTAAGTTGTTTAAAAGGGGCTGAAGGGACAGGTCTTTATGAATCTTTACCTGGTGTTCATTCGGAGGAGTACGGATATAATCTAAAGTATTTCCCTTTATATCCCACAATCATTGTCCCTAAAGTTGCAAAAATACAAACCCAGTGGATCCATCAAACAGAATTTGATTATTTTTCGTATGATACTAGCACATACAATGTCTTTAGTTTTAGTATGAGGCGCCTTCTATGTTTAAACCTTTCTTTTTTACTAAGGACTAATGTAATTGTCCGTAACATTGCCGTAATGACAAAAAATCCCATTCTACTTCAGCACTTTTGGAAACTGGCTTTCAAGCTACGGGCACCTTTACCTAGGCATATGATATTAAAATTTGTATGCTTAGTGTATCATTCGTTAAGCCATAAGAGTGCAATGCTTTTATGTCGTTATTTGGCAGTACTTTTACCCCGCTTTTGTAAAAAAAACCGTAAACAACGGCGTATAAGGCCTTTTTTTTATTTTTTTAAAAGGGTTATACGGCTTCTATTTTTATACGGTTTTTGTACAAGGAGTACTATCAAAGGCTTAAAGGTAGTTTTTAAGGGTCGGTTAAATGGGGCTCGCCGTAAATCTAAATTTACCATATCACGGGGTAGGACAACTGTACATACTTTAAGTGACGAGGTTAGCTACTATCAGGAGCACTGTTACACCATTTTTGGGGTTTCAGGTATAAAAGTTTGGATCGTATATTAAAAAATGTTCTTTTATAAAAAAATAGATTCTATAAAATGTAAAAAATTTAATTTAAGAGGCACTAAATTTAACGATAAACGCCTCTCTTTTGGTTTATACGGATTGAAATCGTTAGAAACAGGACGATTAAGTGAGAACAACATAGATACTTGTGTAGCAGCCATGAGAAGGAAATTAAAACCTCTTGGGGGTCAGTTATGGGTACGTCTAAACCCTTCTATTAGTGTTACTAAAAAAGCAAGTTCTGTTCGTATGGGTAAAGGAAAAGGTCCTATTGATCGTCATATAGCCTTTGTACGTAAAGGACAAATTTTATTTGAAATAACGGTTTTGAATACTGCGACCGCGGTTGGGATTTTGGAGTTAGGTGCTTCAAAAATCCCGATGCGGACGCGTTTCATTAGTTATTGACCTGGCGATGCCCCAATTAGATCTATATATGTGGCCTAACGATATTTATTGGGTGACATTGTTCATATTACTTTCACTGTCATATGTACGATACGAGTATATACCTTTCTGTTACGGTATTTCCGGCTGTCTTTCGTTTAAGAAAGAAGCCCACCAAAAAGAAATATCTCTTTTTGATTTTAGTCACTACCTTAACATTAAACAATTTTGGACCGCTTATAAAAACACTCGTTCATAAGAAGACCTAACATATTATCATAAGAATTCCATTTTTTTATTAAATAGAATAATTATTTACTTTTTCAGGTAAAAACAACGTATTAGTTGTTGAACCTTTCAAATTTTATAATAAAGTATTCCTGTACGCTACAACTTTATATTGAATAACTCCCAATAAACAAAAGGCCGACTAAGCCCCCCCCTCCTGCCTTAGTCTAGTGGTTTAGGACAATGCTTTTTCATAGCGTAAGCGTGGGTTCAAATCCCTCAGGCAGGATATTTATTATTAAATTGTAAGAGTAGGAGCTTTTAAGACTACATTACTATATAGAGGTATTGGCAGCGGTTGGCAGTATTTTCCGGGCCCAAAAAAAGAAAAACTGTAATTACAGGCGTTAATTTAAGCTCTTCTTATTATATTATCTTCACCATAAAGTCTCTATTTTTTTTATTTTAGAAGCTTGTAAAATGATTGGTGCCGGAGCGGCTACAATAGGGTTAGGTGGTGCAGGGGCAGGTATTGGAACCGTTTTTGGTTCTTTTGTTATAGCTCTATCTCGTAATCCTTCTATACAACAAGAGCTATTTAAGTATACTATCTTGGGTCTTGCGTTAACTGAGGCCATGGGTTTATTCTGCTTAATGATGGCTTTTTTAATCCTTTTTGCCCTTTAATAATTCAGGTGCTATTTAGATCTTGGTACTAGCGACTAAGGTTTTATTAGTAATTGAAGAGATTTTCTTAAAAAAACGGGGTCATGGCTCAATAGGTAGAGCGCGTGCTTTGCAAGTATGAGGTTACGGGTTCAATTCCCGTTGATTCCATTTACTATTTTATTTTAGGAAAAGTGGCTGAGTGGTCGAAGGCGATGGGTTGCTAACCTATTGTATCTTATTAAGGTACCGTGGGTTCGAATCCCGTCTTTTCCTTAAAGAAGAGCAATTTCTTATTTTCACAAAATTTTTTGGAATAAAAATGTTAGATTTTATTTTTAGTTACCTGTTTTATTTAGTTTTTAGTGTACGTAAAGTTTGTCCTTCGCTACATCATTAGCTATAAAGCCATTACCCCATTTTAAACCTATTTAAAATAGATATGTCTGTAAATTTTAAAGCTTTTATATTTAGGTGGCTATTTTCGACTAACCATAAAGATATAGGTACTCTATACTTCCTATTCGGTGCTTTTTCAGGCGTTATTGGTACTGCTCTTTCTGTTTATATGCGTATAGAACTAGCTCGCCCAGGTTTACAATTCATGCTAGACAACGTTTCGTTATGGAACATTTTTATAACTTTACATGCTTTTATAATGATTTTTTTTATGGTAATGCCTATCCTTATAGGGGGCTTCGGTAACTGGTTCGTTCCTATATTAATAGGGGCTCCTGACATGGCATTTCCTCGTCTTAACAATATGAGTTTTTGGTTATTGCCTCCTTCTTTATGCCTTTTACTTTTTTCTTCTATAGTAGGCGAGGGTGCAGGTACTGGTTGGACCCTTTACCCTCCTTTATCCAACGTTTTATATCATTCTGGTCCTTCGGTAGATTTAGTGATTTTTAGCTTGCACCTTGCAGGTATATCTTCTATTTTGGGGGCCGTAAATTTTATTACTACCATATTGAATATGCGATTACCTGGTATGGGCTTGTTTAAAATGCCTTTATTTGTATGGTCCGTTTTAGTAACTGCTTTTTTACTATTATTATCTTTACCCGTTTTAGCCGGCGGTATTACGATGGTTTTAACAGATCGTCATTTTAACACAACCTTTTTCGACCCTAAAGGCGGAGGGGATCCTGTATTATACCAACATTTATTTTGGTTTTTTGGTCACCCTGAGGTTTATATCTTGATATTACCTGGTTTTGGTATTTTAAGCCATATAATCGCCAAAGAATGTAATCAATCTGTCTTTGGTTATTTAGGTATGGTTTACGCCATGGTCTCTATAGGTATTCTAGGTTTTATAGTATGGGCTCATCATATGTATACCGTAGGTTTAGATGTGGATACCCGGGCCTATTTCACAGCAGCCACTTTAATTATTGCAGTACCTACTGGGATTAAAATATTCAGTTGGTTAGCGACCATGTGGGGTGGTAAAACAAGCCTGAATACTGTGATGCTTTGGGTATACGGTTTTCTTGTTTTATTTACCATCGGAGGGTTAACTGGTATAGTTTTGGCAAATTCTGGTCTAGACATTGCTTTACATGACACTTATTTTGTAGTAGCTCATTTTCATTATGTTCTTTCAATGGGTGCAGTTTTCACCATTTTTGCGGGGTTTTATTTTTGGTTCCCTAAAATATTCGGGGTTGTTTTTAACGAATTTTTAGCTAAAATACATTTTTGGATAATGTTCATAGGCGTTAACATTACATTTTTCCCTATGCATTTTTTAGGCCTAGCAGGAATGCCTCGACGTATCCCTGACTACCCTGATTCTTTTACGGCATGGAATCAAGTTTGTTCTTTTGGTTCAGCTATGTCTGGTTTTGGTTTAATTTTTTTTTTTATAGTTGTCTACTATAGTTTAGTTAAAGGTTCTGCGGTAACTACCTTTCGTTACAGGTTCTTAAAGGATAAAAAATAAATATGTATGAATTCTATTATATTGATAACTTTTTCCTTTTAGTTTTTTTTCTATTAGCGGTCTTTATTTCTTGTATTTTACTATTAGTCTCTTTCTTAGTCGCTAATCAAGTGGGCGGAGTAGAGAAATTATCTCCTTATGAGTGCGGTTTTGAGCCTTTTGAGGATGCACGTACTTTCTTTGATATAAAATTCTATTTGATAGCCCTTTTATTTTTATTGTTTGATATCGAAGTTTTATTTCTATTACCTTGGTCTATTAGTCTAAGTTGTTTAGGTGTTTTTGGCTATTGGCTTATGATGGAATTTTTATTCGAATTAACCTTAGGGTTTATATACGTATGGCAAAAAGGCGTTTTAGACCATAAATAGTCTTTTTTCGCCCGTCTTTGGTAATTTTGTGAGGGTTCGAATCCCTCGACGGGTCTTTTAATTTTTAGGTTATCTTGGTCTATATTTAAGACGTTACTTTTTAAAGTAAAAAAAAAAAGACTATATTGTCTTTTTAGGTAACTTTTTCAAGGGGTTTATGTGTAACTATAATAATAAAAAATTTGATAAAATAAAAAACTTTACTATAAATTTCGGCCCGCAGCATCCGGCTGCCCACGGAGTTTTGCGTTTGGTTTTAGAACTCCAGGGGGAAGTAGTAGAGCGCGTAGATCCTCATATAGGTTTATTGCACCGAGGTACTGAAAAATTAATAGAGAATAAAACCTATTTACAGTCCTTACCCTATTTTGACAGATTAGATTATGTATCAATGATGTCTCAGGAGCATGCTTATTGTATCGCGGTAGAGAAATTACTAAATATATCAGTTCCTTTACGTGCCAAATACATACGTACTCTTTTTTCGGAATTAACCCGTATAATGAATCATTTATTAGCTGTTTCTACACATGCTTTAGACGTGGGCGCTATGACTCCAATGCTTTGGGTTTTTGAAGAACGTGAGCGTTTATTTGAGTTTTATGAAAGAGTTTCTGGAGCAAGGATGCATGCTGCTTATTTCAGACCTGGCGGTGTTAAAGAAGATTTACCGTTAAACTTATTAAATGATATTTTTATTTTTATTGAAAATATGTCTTCCCGTATAGATGAAATGGAAGAACTATTAACAACAAACCGTATTTGGAAGCAACGTTTATTAAATATAGGCGTAGTGACTGCGGAGGAAGCTTTGGATTGGAGTTTTACAGGTGTGTTATTACGAGGTTCCGGAGTACCATGGGATCTACGTAGGTCACAGCCTTATGAAATATATTCAGACATTGATTTCGACATTCCGGTAGGCATTAATGGGGATTGTTATGACCGTTACCTGATAAGGGTCAATGAAATGAGAGAAAGTTTAAAAATCATAAGCTTTTGCATTAATAATATACCAGAAACACCCGTCAAATTAGACAATTTTAAAATAACCGTACCTTCTAAAACTAATATAAAGAATTCTATGGAATCCTTGATATCACACTTTAAACTGTATACTGAAGGTTTCACTGTACCCCGTGGGGAAGCTTACGGCTTTGTAGAAGCTCCCAAAGGTGAACTAGGTGTTTACCTAGTTTCTGATGGTTCTAACAAACCTTATCGCTGTAAGATACGATCACCTGGCTTTTTTCATTTACAAGGTTTAGATTTCATGTCTTCTGGGCATAAATTAGCAGACGTTGTAACCATAATAGGTACTCAGGATATAGTTTTTGGGGAAATAGACCGTTAATTTTCATTTTTTAAATGTAATCCCAGCAATGTTAATATACATAGGTTTTCCCCTTTCCCGTGGCTTTAACTTTTTATAATACTATCGTCCAGCGATGTAAGTAGTCTTTATTAAAAATATAATGATGAATAATTCTGTTAATAATCAAGTACACCCTTTCCATTTAGTGGATCCCAGCCCTTGGCCCCTTTTAGCTTCTCTTTCTGTAAGTACTTTATTAGGTTCGTCTGTTTTTTATTTTTACGGTCTTTTAAATTCAATTTTTTTTGTTAGGCTTTCGTTAATTTTGACTTTAAGTATAATGGCTATTTGGTGGCGCGACGTCGTTCGGGAGGCTACTTTTGAGGGTCAACATACTTATTTTGTTGAAAAAAGTATGCGTATGGGTATGGTGTTGTTCATTTTATCCGAAGTAATGCTTTTCTTTTCCTTTTTTTGGGCCTTTTTTTACTCAAGTATTAATCCCGCTATGGAAATAGGCAGCGTATGGCCTCCTCAAGGTATCGAGGCTCCTCATTTTTTATCTATTCCCCTTTTAAATACCTTAATTCTAGTACTTTCAGGAGCCACTATTACCATATCCCACAAGCGTATTGTTATGGGTCATCGTAAAACTTCTTTGAATTTCTTATATTACACTTTTTATCTGGGTCTTTTTTTTTTATTTTTTCAATACTTCGAGTACGGTATAGCTTCTTTTAGTATTTCAGATAGTATTTTTGGTTCTTGTTTTTACATGGCTACCGGGTTTCACGGTTTACATGTTTTCGTAGGTGCCTCCTTTATACTCGTATGTTTATATCGTTTTAGCATGTTTCATTTCACCCGAGATAATCATTTTGGTTACGAAGCCTGTATTTGGTACTGGCATTTCGTAGATGTTGTTTGGTTATTTTTATATTATTTCGTTTACTGGTGGGGTGCAGCTTCCATATAAACTTTCTTAGTTTAGTAATAGTGCCCTAGTGGTGGAACTGGTAGACACGCCGGATTTAGGATCCGGTGCTTCCAAGCGTAAAGGTTCGACTCCTTTCTAGGGCACTAATTAAGAGCCCTGGTAGCTTAAACGGTTAGAGTATTGGACTGAAAATCCAAGGGAGGCGGTTCAATTCCGTCCCGGGGCAATTCATAGATATGGTTCATTTAAAATTTAAATCTTATAGCATCCTTTTAATTCAAAATTTTTATTCTATTCTAGAATCCAGTAAATATAAGCTTTTGCTTAAAAATTTAGTGCATTTACCTGTTTCCTTAAACACTTTTACTGTCAAAAAATCCCCGCATGTAAACGGTCGTTTTAAAGAGACTTATCAATTAAGTACTTTTTCCAGCGGTTGTAGTATCGGGCCTTTGAATGAAAAGGAATTGCGGAATTTTTTAGGCTTTTTAAAATACTTTCGGGTAGTAGGGTTAGGTATAAATGTAGATATCTCACCCTAATGTTGTTAAAATTAGGCACGTAGCCAAGCGGTCTAAGGCACTTGTTTTTGATATAAGTATTCGCAGGTTCGAATCCTGCCGCGCCTATTATTTTAGTAGCTTGTAACTCAGGTTTCAGAGTATGTATTTCAAAATGCAAAGTCGGTAGCTCACGTTGCCCAAGTTCTCTATTTATAAATGACTCCTCGTTTAATTAAAGAATTAGCTTGTCAGTTACCGCATTATATTAAAACTATCTCTTGTACCCCCCATAAAGATGTTTATTTACATTTACGTTCTCACACTTTTTTAAATAGGGTTCTGTTTTTTTTAAAAAATCACAGTTTAACGCAATATAAAGTTTTGGTTGATATTGTGGCCGTAGATTTTTTAAATGAGCTTAACCGTTTTGAACTAATATACGTTTTATTAAGTACAAAATTAAACTCTCGTATATACATTAAATTAAATTTAAATAATTTTTTCTCTATGGACACAATTTCAGATTTATACCCCTCAGCTAATTGGTTAGAGCGTGAAGTTTGGGACATGTACGGCATTTTTTTTTATGGCCATTTAGACCTAAGGCGTATTTTAAATAATTATGGGTTCAACGGTTACTCTTTAAGAAAAGATTTCTCGTTAACGGGTTATATTTCATTTAGGTATGATGATTTTAACAAGCTTATTTTAAATGAAAAAACAGAATTATCTCAATTTAATTTAGATTTTAATTCTAAAAAAACGCCTTGGCGTTACGGTTAACTATGTGCGCTACTACAGTTACCGCGCGGAAAAAAAAGCGTATAATTTCTAGTAAATCGGTTTTTATTAAATATTCTTTTGTAGGTCATTATAGATCTGCATTATTTAAAAAATTTTTAGTTTTAAAAAAATAATATCTTTATGTTGAAAAAGTTAGGCTATAAGGATAAAAAATTCCGCGCGGGCTTTAAAAAAACAGAACTTTTTAGTCTCTTTAACAAGGCTTTAAAAAAAAATTTAGATTTTTATAGCTTAGACTCTGAAGATATACCTTCCCCTAAATCTTTTTCTGTATACCATAAAGTGCGGATACGTAATCGTTGTTTAGTTACTTCACGTGGCCGTGGTGTGGTTTCTAAATTTAAAATTTCTCGTATGATTTTTAGAGCAAAAGCCGGCGCTGGCTTATTACCAGGCCTTTCAAAAACTAACTAATGAAAACATTATGTGATAATTATTCAGTTATAAAAAACGGGTTTTTAGGTAATTTATCTACCGTTTTTATTAAAAGGTCTAAACAAACACGTAGGCTTTTAGAGGTGTTATATAAAGAAGGTGTAATAAGAGGGTTTAATATGTATTCTCCGAATGACCGAATAGAAGTTTTATTAAAATATCTTCGAGGGTATTGTGTGATTAATGATATACAATCTATTTCTTCTTCTTCACGCCATGTTTTTTTCACGTGGGAGGATATTTGTTATTGGGACAAAAAATCACAGCATAGTTTTTTAATCTTAAGTACTTCTAAAAATGTTATAAGTTCTCATGAGGCTAAACACTTGGGCGTTGGCGGAAAAGTATTATGTATAATAAATTAAAAAAATATAACCAATTAAAATATTCATCTTTACTAAATATAATTTTTAAAAACCAAGTTTTGCGAATAAAAGGTCCTTTAGGAGTAAATTATGTCCGCATACCTTCGCCTATAAAGATAATTATAGACCCCTTGGAAAAAAAACTTTTAATAGGGCTCCGTACAAATGTTTTTTTGAAAAAAAAGCTACCTTTTATTAGGTCTACTAGTGCGATTATATCCACAAGTTGCCGGACCGCGGTATTAGGCGATTTATTGTTTATCGGTTTGGAAGGTTTAGGCCTTAAATTTGTTTCTAAGTCTTTATTTTCCTTTCCTTTTTTTAGTCTAAGTATCTCCTTAGGGCTTTCAGAGCCTTTACTCTATTTCTTACACAAATTACGAGCCCGCTTTTTTATAAAAGCACCCCGCCAATTATTTCTATATAGTACGGATTATTCTTTTATACAAAATAATTCAAGGTCTATTTTGAATTTACGGGTCCCTGATAAGTACAAGCAAAAAGGATTTTTTATAACACGTTTTATTTAAAAATGTCTCACCACAGCCCAATGGAACCTACAAATTTTATAAAAAATAAACTTTTAACAGAAAATGTTTTTTTTGATTCTAAAAATTTTAGTTACTTTATTAAAAAGTATCGTTCCGGGTTTTACTTTCTAGACCCATTCAAAATTTTTTTATGCTTTCGGAAGGTTCTTTTTATTTTTAAAAAGACACGCTCTGAAGAAACCCGAATTCTATTCGTAGGTTTAAAACGGGCAGATAGCCGCGTGCATAAGCTTTTTAATAAGTCTTTAAAATCTTTAGCTATAAAAAACGGGCACTTATATACTAACCATCTCAGTGAGGGCCACGTCTACGATTACTTTAGTAAGTACAAACGAAAAACAACTTCAGAATTTTGCGCGGGTAAGCTGCCTTGTTTATTATTTATATTTTCAAGAACATACGAAGACTCTCTTTTTAAGGAATTCAGCCGTGCAGGTGTCCCTTCTTTTTATTTTATGGGCCAGGATTTAGGCTTCAATAATAATTTAAAAGATTATACTTTATTCGGTACTTATTCTTCTACAATGCTTACTTTTTACTTGGACTTCTTAAACTATTGCTTTACTTCAGTAGAGACAGGTTAGTCCTTATAAGAATACCACTGGAAAAAATTTTAAATCCTACAGCCGTACAAGGTTAAATTTAGGTTTAAACAGGCGTTTAGGGTTTAAATTAAAAGCGAAAAAATGGTTTTTTCTTCGTTTTAAAAACACACTCAAATTTCTCCCCGTATTTAGAGTAGTACGAGCAAATTCTGTTTATCGTAATATTTTAAACATCCGTAAGGTTCTCAGAACACAGACGTGTTTTATAAAGTCGTCTTCTCTTAAAAACATTTATCACAAAGCTAGCAAGGGCAACCCTAGATCCTTAAATTTTCTAAATATTTTAGAATCAAGATTAGACGTTACGATGTATAGGACAGGCTTTTTTAAAACTTCCTTCGAAATAAGAAAATTCATCCTACGAGGCACCGTGTACTTAAACGGTTTTACGGTAACAAAACCTTCAGTTTATTTGAAAAAAAACGATTTGGTACAAATAAATTTCTTACGAGTACTTCCGCAGTATTTCAAATCTCCTATTATTTGCAACCACTTAGAAATAGATTTCTCTACGTTTTCTTACATCTATTTAGGCCATTTCTCTGTTGAAAAAGTGCCTTATTTAAACATTTCGTACATGTCTTTTTTAAACTATATCTTTAAACGTTAATTTATTATAATTTAAAATGTTGCACTAAACGGATACCTTGATACTAAAAATAAAGGCTTTTAAAAATGAGTATAATTATGTGTAGCTAACCAGCCATTATACATAAGTTCCTTCAATCTGAAAAGATTTTTTTTTGTTTAAATTGGAATTAAAGCGTGGCCGCTGTTTTAGTTCCAATTAATTAGTGGGTGAATTGAAACATCTAAGTAACCTATTAAAAAAAATCAACCGAGATTTCGTAAGTAGTGGCGAGCGAACGCGAATTTTTGTAAATATAGACTATTAAGGTAGGGTCTGAAAACCAAAGAAGGTGACAAAGTCCTGTAGGTCCCTACTTAATATATATTATTTACGTGATAGTAAAACGGGCGACGTTTACCCTGTTTGAACATAGGGGTACCTTCCTCTAATTTTTAATATTTTTAGTAATCGATAGAGTACAAGTACCGTGAGGGAAAGGTGAAAATAGTAGCCTCGAAAAAAGGCTCGTGAAAAGACCTTGAAATTTAGTGTTAATAACCATCTATAATTTTTATAAAAATTATAGTATACCTTTTGCATAATGGACCCACGAGTTTTTAGCCATAGCAAGCTTAAGCATATAAGTGTAAGCGTAAAGAAATTGAATTTTAAAAAATGATGTATTAGTTATGGTTTTAATGTACCCGAAGCCAAGTGATCTAGTTAAGAGCAGGCTGATTAAGGCATAAAACCCTTAGGAGGGCCGAACTCACGTCTGTGGCAAAAGGCGGAGATGACTTTTAATTAGGGGTGAAAGGCTAATCAAACTTGGTTATAGCTGGTTTTCTACGAAATATATTTAAGTATAGCGTTCATTTATTTTGCTTTTAGGTAAAGCACTTTTTAAGTGAGGGGGGTTTTAGTTAACCTTACTGATCTTATTAAAACTCTGAATTATTTGCAAAAATTTTTGAATAGTCGGACCTCAGATGATAATGTCTTTGGTCGAAAGGGAAACAGCCCTAATTATTTGCTAAGGTCTTTAATTTGTTTATAAGTATTAAGGCGGGAAAAAACTAAGATAATTAAAAGGTAGGCTTAGTAGCAGTCATCCTATAATGAAAGCGTAAATTCTTATTAATTGAGTTTTTTTTTACCAAAGATTTAAGAGGTTTATAAACAAACCGAAGCAATAAATTATTATTTTATAATAATGGTAGTAGAACGTTCTGTATATTTTACTGGGAAATTGAAAAATTTTCTTTAGATATCAGAAGTGATTATGTGGGTATGAGTAGTGATAAATAATATGAAAAATATTATCGCCGTAAGTCTAAGGTTTTTTATTTAAAGTTAATCTTAATAACTGTAAATCGATTTCTAAAATAAAAGTTAAAACTTTTGTTGATGGGGAGTATTACGTTCTAATTAATACATTTTTTATAGATGACAAGCAAAAAATAATTTTAAAAATATATGACAATTTTTAAAATATATGATTGTTTCTAGAAAAAGATATAAAAATTTAAATCGTACCAAAACCGACACAGGTAGACGGGTGTAAATGCACTAAGGCGCTTAAAATAACTAAACTGAAGGAACTCGGCAAATTGACCTTGTAACTTAGGGAGAAAAGGGACTTTTTAAATAAAAAGTATCATAAAATAGGGGGTAGCGACTGTTTAATAAAAACATAGGTCTCTGCTAAATTGTAAAATGAAGTATAGGGACTGACACCTGCCCGGTGCAATCCAGTGAAAAGGAGGGGTATGATTGCCCTTAATATAAGCCTTTGTAAACGGCGGCTGTAACTCTGACGGTCCTAAGGTAGCAAAATTCTTTGTCGGCTAATTACCGACCTGCTTGAATGGTGTAACGACTTCCCCACTGTCTCCAGTTTGGATTTAATGAAATTGAACTTCCCGTGCAGATGCGGGATATTTGCGGTAAGACGAAAAGACCCTATGAACCTTTACTATAATTTTTCATTGTTTCTTTTCCTTATTGTGTAGTAATAGGTGGGAGCGTCCGCTTTAATGAAAGACCACCCTTTAAGTGAAAATAAACTAATTATGTATTAATAAGACCGTGAAAGATGGGTAGTTTGGCTGGGGCGGCGACCTCCTAAAGGATAACGGAGGTGCACAAAGGTGGATTATTTATAATAGATTCTATTATATTAAAAGTTTAATAGCATAAATCCGCTTAACTGTAAGATAGATATATCGAGCAGAAACGAAAGTTGGTTATAGTGATCCGGTAATTATAAAAGGGTATGTTATCGCTCAACAGATAAAAGGTACTCTAGGGATAACAGGCTAATAACTCTTGAGAGCTCGTATTGACGGGGTTGTTTGGCACCTCGATGTCGGATCATCTCATCCTGGAGCTGGAGCAGGTTCCAAGGGTTCGGTTGTTCGCCGATTAAAGAGGTACGTGATCTGGGTTTAGAACGTCGTGAGACAGTTTGGTTTCTATCTACCGTAAACGTTAAAAAATTGAAGGGTTCTGACTCTAGTACGAAAGGATTGAATAAGGCTAATCTATGGTGTTCCAATTGTTATGTCTATAGCATTGTTGGGTAGCTACATTAGTAAAGAATAATTGCTGAAAACATCAATGCAAGAAATCTGCCCTGAGATAAATTTTTTAAAAATGTTTTAGATTAAAACGTTTTATAGGTTGTTCGTGTAAGTACAGTGATGTATTCAGCGTAGCAATACTAATTGTATACTTCTTATTTTTACAAAAGCATGAAAAAAGAATTACCAAAAAAAAATCCTTTTCGTAGAAAAACTTCCTCGCTATTTGTCGACACAGCCTCGTTTCTAAAAAAAAAACATTTTAAAATAAAATCCAACTATGAAAATAAAATAAATCTTTTTTTTAATTCCATGGCCTCCGGAAAAACGCGTTACCTGTTAAACTCTAAAATTTTAGGCTTCATAGGAGGTACAGTGGAATTTAATTCAAAAAATAATTTTTACAAAACACGTTACAGGCCTTTTAATATACGTCCTTTACCGGGTAGCCTTTCAGAGTATGATCCCATTATGTATAACAAATGGGCTAAGGAATTACGGGCTCGGCGCAGGGTACGTAATTCTCACAAGATATTTCATTCGTTTTATATCGCTTTTTTTCAAAGGTTTACCTTTTTCGTTAATCTACTAGAAAAAACCACCGTAGCTCGTGATATAGGCTTTTTACGGTCTTCTTCTAAAAAGCACGTTTTTGCTTATATAAAACATTCTTTGTTATCTATTTTTTTTTCAGATTCTATTATAAATAAAAAATTAAAATATTTTTATTTAGGTTTTGTAATAAAATATTTCATTTTCAACTTATATTCACTAGTAAATACTTTTGTAACTACTATTAAAGAAGAAGAGGAAAAAAAAAAGTTGCGAAAGAAGAAAAAAAAGATTAAAGTTTTTGATTCACCTCTTTTACCCCTTGGCTGTAAAAAAAAATCTTCGGATTTTTATACACATATTGTTTTTAAACAGGCAACTCGCCCTATCTACCTTTATCCCGAAACCTTTTCAGAAAAAGTTTTTCTTCCACTTTTACTACGCCGCTTTTCAAAAATCGCAATGAAGAAAAAAAGAATACCGTTGGATGATAAAAGATTTAGTAATTTTTTTTTGATTTTACAAGGTCATTTTAATAATAAAGGTTGTCACCATTTCGACCTATTAGGGTTTATGCAATGGTCTATAGATAGGGTAAGGCCTTTACATAAAATAATTTATCAGCGTCGAGGACGTAATATTTTAGCTTTTCGTAAATTTCTATTTAAAAACAAATTGAGAGATTCTATGGCTCTCAAGTGGCTTCTAAAATCCTGTAATTCTTCCGGTATGAAATTATTTTCGAATCACAGCGTGGAATATAAATTAGCCCTTATTTTTTTAGATATTATTTATAATAAAGGTTTACCCGCCCAACTGCTTAAATCATTAGAACCTTCCAAAGGTTCCTCTGCGTTTTTTAATAAACGCCCTTTAAAAAAGCCCCGTGCTCTTTCATATATTAAATAGAAAATGCCTACCTTAAGTCAATTAATAAGAAATAAGCGTATTACAAAAAAAATGGGTTTAAATAAGACCCCTGCGTTAAAAAAAAGCCCTCAAAAATACGGTACTTGTTTATCTATTTTTAATAAAACTCCCCGTAAACCTAACTCCGCTTTACGTAAGGTTGCCAAAGTACGCCTCTCTAATTTTAAAATAATTACTGCTTTCATACCGGGCGAGGGCCATAATATTAGCCGCTTTAGTGACATTATAGTAGCGGGCCGCCGTATAAGGGATTTACCCGGTGTTAAGTACGGCGCCTTAAGAGGTAAACTGGATTTAGAAGGTGTAGGCGCTAAGCGTTGTGCCCGGTCCAAATACGGAACAAAACGCCCAGAACGTGATATACGTTCCCCCAGTAATCCTAGAGAATCCAACACTCATTTTTTACAACCCTTTGATCGAGAGTATCTTCTTAGGATTGAAATTATTTTTAAATGGTTGGTCCGAATAAAAAGAAAAAGTATTATACCAAAAGATATCCGTGAAGGATTCTTCTATTATTTTCAAGCTGCCCAAGTTTTGAGGCTCTTTCACAGGCATACCACATTTCTAAAATTTATAGCTCCTTATGACTATTTAAATCAATTGAATTATGACCTGGATTTAGAGTCCCACGTAGACCCTTTCTATGTACCTAAAGATGTTTTACGTACACGAAGGCCCCGCACCCACAGGCCTGTGGTACCTTTAGCTTTAAAAAACCTTATAGGGGTTTTACCTAATTATTTCTTAGACACGGAAAATTTATACGTAAAACGCTCGCCTGGTAAATAAAAGTAGTCTGTTGTGTCTTTTAATCACATTCCCTTTTTCAAGGGAACGTAGTTTAAACGGTAAAACAATAGTTTCCAAAATTGTCGATAGGGGTTCGATTCCCCTCGTTCCCGTTTAATTTTCATTTTTACCCACATAGACCTTCTTATTATATTATACTGTCATCATTTTTATTAAGATCAAATAATGAACCTTATATATTCATTTATAAATATTCAAAGTTTTTCGCAAAATACATCCCCCAGTGCTATTTTCTCTTTTTTCACGGCAGCTGCGGAGGCCCCCAAAATTTTAGTGTATAACACCGTTTTATCTTTTCCAGACATTGTGCTTCTTTTTTTCATAGGAACTGTGCTGGTATTGGCTCTATATATCATCCTTTCTAAAGATATTATAAATTGCCTTCTGAGCCTAATTTTATTATACGTAGTTGCCGCAATGTTTTTGTTAAGCTATAATCTTCAATTTTTAGCTTTTGCCCTAATAGCTGTTTCCTTAGGCGCTGTATGCGTTTTATTTTTATATGTGGTCTTAATGGTTAATATGAAAGGGTCTCGTGTGAGTGAAAGTATTTTTTACAAGTCCAATATCAGTTGTTTTTTAATAAGTACTTTTTCGATAGCTTTCACTTTGATGTATACCCAAAATAATATACAGGCTCGCTACGATATAGCATGGGCCACGGATAAAGTAGATCCTTTAGAAGTAGTTGACGAGGTTCTATGCCCTCAAAACGTAGACTTTATTTTTTTGGCTTTACATGAAACAAGCCCTCTACAGCTTTACGGTATAGTATTGTACGATCATTATTTCCTCCTATTTGTACTCATAGGGGTTTTACTTTTAGCGGCCTTAATAGGTTGTTTAGTTATCTCTTACGATTCTCCTGAATCCACTTTTTCGAATAGGGATTCAATAAGAAAAAATTTAACATCTTACACTAAATTAAAGGAAAAATAGCCCTTATAAAAGTTTATAGTGGGTTGTGAGAGATACCCGGGTTTTATTTACCCTTCTTAGAGAAATTTTTATCCTTACCGCATAAAGGTAGCTCTTAGGTTTCCTTAAAAAATCTTTATTTAAGATAGGACACTTAGAGAAGGCTACCTATTTTATAACAGTTCATTTAATTAAATGTCATACTCTAATTTTTTGTCCAGTAGTTTTTTACAAGACCCTGTAACTTTTTCCATGGAAGGTATCATTTTTTTTTTTAAAGACACCATGACATTCGTATATGTTATTGGTTTTTTTGTATCATGGATTCTTTTTCGATGTACCGTAATATTTTACGAGGCGCCTACCGAAATTAAAACCAGTTCTACAGGTAAACTAGCACTTTACTTCTTCAAACAAATACAGAATTATGCTAGCGGGGTAAAACATTATACAGCTTTAGAAGTTGTTTGGACCTTAGTACCTGTAATTATTTTAATTATTATTGCGGTTCCTTCGTTCGGCCTTCTTTATTTTTTAGAGGAATTCGTAGAACCTCATTTAATCATTAAAGTAGAGGGTCACCAGTGGTATTGGCATTATTCTTTAAAAGGTTGTTCTAAGTACCTTTCTAGTGTCAGCGAGGAATTTGATAGCTATATGGTTCCTTTAGAAACCCTAAAGGGCGGTCAGTTACGTTTATTAGAAGTAAGTAAGCGTCTAGTTTTACCTACAAAGACACACGTACAGGTAGTTGCTACAAGCGTGGACGTTATACATTCATGGTCAGTCCCTTCATTAGGTATCAAATTAGATTGCTGCCCAGGTCGTTTAAACGAGTCTATGATTTATTTACGCCGTGAGGGTACTTTTTATGGTCAGTGTAGTGAAATTTGCGGTGTGAATCATGCTTTTATGCCCATAGTAGTCGAATCAGTTTCCCCGGATTCTTTCATTGCCTTTAAATCACCTCTTTTACTTAGAGCACCGACGACTTCCGTAGATACATATAAATAATGCTAGCTTACTTTTTAAGTGTTATTTATTCCTGGAAGAGGTCCGTTAAAAGTACTTTTTGGTGGAGTCTAGACACTTTTGTGATGGACCCTAATTGGAAACATAAGTGGAAATTAAAGAAGAACCATTTAGGTTCCATTGATCACGATAGAAAGGAGATACGGTGTGATTGGGATAGGTATCGTGCTTACTTAATGATAAAGATTAAGGGATCCGTCCACGGTTGGGCTTGGCGTACGAGCAATATATTTTGGCCTGGAAAAGTAATTTCTTATTACCATAGGCGTACTCCTACAATGGTACCGAGTGTAGCAGTAGGTTTCCCTTATGCCCATTCTCTAAATACCCGTAACTTTAAGTCTATGATGGGTTTTAGAATGTTTATAGAAAAAAACATACTTACACATGGCTTTTTGCGAAAGCCTTGGTTTCACAATGATTCACGGTATAAGAATTACGCTAATCTTCTTTTTTTACGTAGTTCTTATTATGTGAAACTAGTTGGTACGTATAAGGAAGCTACATGTTCTAAAGTTACACACACCGTGGCCCGTTATAGTGACCTTTCTTTACGTATGCAGCATGCTCTAAGGCCTTTTAAAAACATGACTACTGATTATGATAAATGTTCTGCATGGGTTGAAGACGCTATTTATTATGATGAGGGAACCGGTATGCAGGAGTTTTATACGCAATATTTATATGTTGATGGTATGGAGTATTCGTGGGATAAGGCTTTGAGAGGTCGTACTGACCCTCTTCCCGGCATAGATAAGTGGGCTATTAATACACGTTACGCTAATGTAGAATCTTATCCACTTTCCCTTAATTCGCAAAATGTTTATGGTAATTATTCCTCAGGTTTACACGCTCCTGAATCTTTGGTACCCTCTCTGATTAGGGACCACGTTTATCAAGATTATTTTTATTTGGTTAAAGTACAGGACCACAGTATATTATTAGAGGCCTATTCGTCGATAGACTTCGTTTTGGCTCATACAACATTGATTATATAGAGAGGTATACGGGCTTTTTCTGCTGACTAATAACTCTTTTGAGGGGGAGTATTTGACATACAGGTATGAGGGAATACACTAGTTTCCTTACGATAGGCTTGTATTCAGTTTTTTTAGAGGGGGAAAAAGCCTGCAGCCTCAGGGCAGGGGAATCGGGGTTAAATCCCGATTCTCCCTAACCTCCCGGGTTTGGGGGATAGACCTGTTCCATTGCGGAGGCCTCATAAGCCCTATGTACCTCCCTTCAAACTTTCCTTTAGGCGACATAAGGAATGTGGCCTCACTTTAACCAACAAGAGTTGGCTTTCTTTTGGTGATCATAACAAAGCATTCGTAGATAAAGGTTTAGTATTAAGCGTTGCTGATGGTATTGCTATCGTGTATGGTCTTTTCGGGGTTCAGTCAGGTGAACTCGTGGATTTCTGTATGAAAGATATCAAAGGTATGGCGCTAAGTCTTCATTCGAATAAAGTGGGTGTAGTTATTTTTGGTAATGACTATTTTATCCGTCAAGGGTTTGTGGTAAAAAGAACTTTTTCTATTGTGGATGTTCCTGTAGGTTTAGAATTAGCGGGCCGTGTAGTGGATGGTTTAGGTAATGCCCTAGACCGTGGGGATGATGTTATCTCCACTTTGCCCCGTAAGCGTGTGGAGATTAAAGCACCGGGAATACTAGCACGTAAATCTGTACATTTACCAATGCAAACAGGTATTAAAGTTATTGATAGTTTAATTCCAGTAGGGCGGGGTCAGCGTGAACTAATTATAGGAGACCGTCAAACAGGTAAAACTGCCATTATTATTGATACTATTATGAATCAAAACAAGCCCCGGTTAACAAATGCCGAATACTTAATTAAAACTTTTAATAAAGACTCCGAAACAAAGGTGTCCCCTATTGACATGTATTGCGTTTATGTAGCTATAGGCCAAAAACGTTCTTCCGTTATACAGTTAACTTCTTTATTACGTAGCAAAGATGCTCTTCGGTTTTCCATAGTCGTATCCTCTACTGCTTCGAATTCTGCACCTTTACAATTTCTATCCCCTTACTCTGGTTGTACTATGGGCGAGTATTTCCGAGATCGTGGTATGCATGCTGTTATGTTTTATGACGATTTGTCCAAGCAGGCAAATGCTTACCGTCAAATGTCACTTTTATTACGTCGTTCTCCTGGGCGTGAGGCTTTTCCTGGGGACGTTTTTTACCTTCATTCTCGTTTATTAGAGCGTGCTTCGCAAATGTCCGATGCGTTAGGTGGAGGCTCTTTAACAGCCCTACCTGTGGTAGAAACACAGGGTGGTGATGTATCGGCTTATATTCCCACGAACGTTATTTCAATAACAGATGGTCAAATTTTCTTAGAAACAGAACTTTTTAATCAAGGTCAACGTCCTGCCGTAAGTGTAGGTTTGTCAGTAAGCCGTGTAGGTTCCGCTGCTCAAGTACCTTTAATGAAAAAAGCCACAGGTTCCATGAAATTAGAGTTAGCAAATTACCGTGAAGTAAAAGCTTTTGCTGAATTTGGTTCTGATTTAGATGAGGCTACGCAAAAACAACTAGATAGTGGTTCTCGTTTAACAGAGCTTTTAAAGCAAGCTCAATTCGTACCTTTAGAGGTAGAAAAACAAATTGTTTTAATGTTTTCAGCGAGTTCAGGGGCATTAAATAAGGTAGCCTTAGAAAACATTCGTCATTTTGAATCTGACCTTTTATCTATATTAGACGGACAGCATTTTTTTTTATCACGTATAACCAATAATGATTTAAGTGATTTTGATTTAAGAGGTTTATTCGGGGTTTGTTGTAACATAATTAGTAAAAACAATCTATAGCCCTTTTGAGCAGTTTGAGGCTGTACCGTTCATTAAATATCTTAATTTAAACTTATATTATACCAATATTACAATTCTATTGGCTATACTTATAATGGGCTATTATTATTTTCTAAATTTTCATGAAGATAGTCTAGTCGAAATGTTATCTGTGGATGAATCCACTGTAGGATCTGTTAAACATATACCTTTGGAGTACTTCTATTATCCTAAAGACATTCTTTGTTTTGACAAATTAGGTATAAGCGATTCCATTGCCCTTGCTAAAACCGTATATGATAAAGTAGAGATTTATCCCTCTGAGTCCTCTAAGCGTTTATTTTCTAGTTTCCTTTACCAGCAGACTGTTTTTATGATATTCTTATCTACCTGCATTCAGGACACTATTAACGTCAACGGGACTTTTAACAGTATGAATGCCTTTGGCATAATATTTATAAGAAACGTATTAAGGACGGAAACGGCTTTAAAAATCAAAAAAAATACTTTAAAAAACCTTTATATAATAATCAACCCTAAAAATTATCCTTCTATTGTACACTTACGTTACTCTTTTTTACGGGCCGTGAGGAGTACAAATTATTTTTTAGATAAATTTATAGATAACGCCCACTTTTTTATAGGACAAATTTTATTTTTATTCGTACTAGATTTGGTAAAATCCACTTTTTTAAGCGGTAAAAAAAAAGAGTCTTTGAAATATTTTCCGTTTTTCTTTTATTTATTCCTAACGATATTCTCTTTAAATAGTATAGGGTTAATACCTTACAGTGCTACAGTAACTAGTTCTATAAGTGTAACGCTACTTTTCACCATGGTAGTTTTATTCAGCTCTTATTATTTAGCCTTTTCCATCCATGGTTTAAAGTTTTTTCAGATGTTTTGTCCCCAAGGGTGTCCTTTTGAATTAATTTTTTTTTTAATACCTATCGAATTTATATCTTATATTTTCCGTATGGTGAGTTTATCTGCTCGACTATTTGCAAATATGATGGCAGGCCATGCTCTTCTAGCAGTTTTAACAGGGTTTAGTTGGGTGATGTTCCATAGCTCCAATTCTTCCGTAGTCCTCGCAGGTGTGTTACCTATGATCGTAGTTTTTTTACTTTTTTTTTTAGAGACTGGTATAGCTATCGTTCAGGCGATCGTTTTCACAATTCTTTCTTGTATGTACTTAGATGAGGCAATCACGTTAGCACATTAAGTATTTTCACTCTTCCAGCCTATAATTAATTTTTTTACACTAGTAGCTTAATTGGATAAAGTAATAGATTTCGGCTCTGTCGATGCAGGTTCGAATCCTGCCTGGTGTAAATTTATATGGGATTAATCTCCCAACCACATTCATGGGTGTGTAGCCAAGCGGTCTAAGGCGACCGGCTGTAAACCGGTTGAGGTGACTCGTCGTAGGTTCGAATCCTACCGCACCCATTAATTATACTTTTTACAATTCCAGGGCCTATGTAGCTTAATGGTTAAGCAACCGGCTGTTAACCGGAAGATTTTAGGTTCGAATCCTAACATAGGCGTTTTAATATTTTTCAATTAGATAATTTTTTTAGGGTATTTAGCTCAATAGGTAGAGCGTCTGATTTACATTCAGTAGGTTAGCGGTTCGATTCCGTTAGTACCCTTTCTAAGATATTTTTGAACACTTATGTTCATTACCCCGGGGTGGAGTAAAAGGTTATCTCGCAAGGCTCATGCCCTTGAGATGTTGGTTCGATTCCAGCCTCCGGGCTTTTAAATAATAACCCAAAAACCTATCATAAAGATCTTATTCTTACGAAATACTAAAAAACACTCGCTTTTAGTAAGGAAAAAAGGTCTTGTTTAAAGAAATTATATTAATTTTTAAAGGTTAGGCAAAGCATAGCTACCTTTGTAAAAGCAGGGTCCTAATCTTTCATAGCTTGTAGAATTTAGATAGTCTCACTCTTTTAAAATTTGTAATTAATAACAATCTTCTTGGTTTGAAATATAGAACGTTGTTTTTAAATCGGGGGATGTAAAACCTTTTAAATAGCCTTTTTTTATACCCTCTGTCAGGCGTTTTTTTGGCCGGTAAAAATTAGATAGGCATACCCCTACGGAAGCAAAAACTCTTTTTAGAATAACCCCGCCCACAGGGGTTATTTTTAACTGCTTTTCGCGGTGAAAACTCGTTTCTGTGTAAATGTGTGAATAAACAGGTTAAACCGCTATGTTTTAGGCGAAATTAGGTCTTTTTGCATCAAAAAAGGGGATATCGCTTAACGGTAAAGCACCGGCTTGTCGGGCTGTGAGATACGGGTTCGAATCCCGTTATTCCCATCAAAATTATACTTTAAAACTATTAGGTTTACTCTCATTTGCATAGTAGTAAGATATACCGTCCTATCTTTTGATCCCGAGTACTTTTTAATTACGATTTACAAATCGATTAACGTAAAAGTGCCTCTTTTTCCCTTATAAATAAAATAAGAACAGAAGCTTGTTTTCTCAGTCAATATCTTGTTTTTTCAACAACTTCCTCTTTTTTTAACCTTGTTTTTCAAAGAATAGTTTATTCTTTTAACGTTTTTTTAAAATAAATAAATACTCCTTTTCAAAGGTCTTTTTAAGAACAACCCT
>Ga0209302_10000170_pt1 | contig 40846 bp, 29 predicted proteins | sample ArcOceMetagenome_2_FD_187445 | JGI IMG/M metagenome (GOLD analysis project Ga0209302, IMG submission 187445) | Marine eukaryotic phytoplankton communities from Arctic Ocean - Arctic Ocean ARC135M Metagenome (SPAdes) (version 2) | ecosystem: Environmental > Aquatic > Marine > Oceanic | place...
TTTCAAAATTAGTAATATCATCAACAGTATATGTAATATTATCTCCTTCCGGATCATTACATGATAAATCACCAATAACTGTTCCAGAAGCGGCATTTTCATCAATTGTAGTAGATGAAAGAGTAATGTTTGTTGGTGCGGTATTCTCATTGACATCAACTACTTGAATTGTGAATTCAGCAGGTGTAGAATATGTGCCGTCGGATGCTGTGATTGTGATATTATATGTTTCTTTTGTTTCGAAATCAAATACAGCGTTTGCACTTAATGATGTACCAGCTAGGGTGAAATCAGCAGAATCTGCTCCGCTCAAAGAAAAGGTTAAAGCGTCACCGTTATCATCAGTGGCGCTGACAGTAGCAGTATAAGCTGTATTCTCATTGCAACTAATATCAGATAAGGTTACTGTATGAGGAGCATTAGGGTCGACCCATGGTGTATAAACGACTGTTCCATTACCTGTAGAAATTTTACCACTTATTGTATTTTGTAATGTTGTCATGGTATAAGCATCGTTAGGGTCAACATCTTTCACGTAAACTATTGGGGAAGAACCGATAGTATTGAAGGCATATGAGCCAATGGTTGTAACCGAATCAGGAATGGTGATTGAAGTTAAACTGGTACAATAATAGAAGGCCATTGAGGCAATGGTTGTAACCGAATCAGGAATGGTAATTGAAGTTAAATCGTAACATTTTTCGAAGGCAGATGAGTCAATGGTTGTAAAAAGAGGATTGGTTGGAAAAGTAATTGAATTTAATTTGGAACACTTTTGGAAGGCACTTGTGCCAATGGTTTCAACCGAATCAGGAATGGTAATTGAAGTTAATTTGGAACATCTACTGAAGACATATATGCCGGTGGTTGTAAAAAGAGGATTGGTTGGTAAAGTAACAGAAGTTAAATTGGAACAATTATAGAAGACAGATCGACCAAGGGTTGTAACCGAATTTGGAATTGTAATTAAAGTTAAACTGGAACATTGATCGAAGGCATATTGGTGAATGGTTGTAAAATTAACATTGGTTGGAAAAGTAATTGAATTTAAACTGGTACAATTTGCGAAGGCATTTTGGCCAATGCTTGTAACCGAATTCGGAATATCAATCGAAGTTAAACTGCCACAAAACTGGAAGGCATATTGGCCAATGGTTGTAACAGGATGACCGTCTACTGTGGGAGGAATCGTAATTGCTCCACTTAAACCGGCTCCACCAGTTGTGGCACCACCTGCTGCAGCTGGATCACCCGTAATTGTTGCATAACCACCACTTTCTGTGTAGTTCCATGTAACTCCTGTAGAGTCAGTATACTGAGGCATCGTTATACAATAGTATAATATAATATTTCTTCTAAAATACTAAAATATTACACATACAATATTGGAATGGAAAAATGAAAAGCATAACTGTGTAAATGAATGATTTATCTTCTTTTTCTTCTACTCCATTTGCAATTATACCCTTTTGCGACATTCCTTGCTTTTTTTGCCATTTTTTTATAAGAGTAAGTTTTAGGTTTTAATTTTCTTCGAACACTAAGCATCGCTCTATTGTGTGCAGCCAATAATCCTTTACATTCTACTTTACCGTCTTTCTTATTACAAATAGGATATTTCATTTGTTTTGGTAATAAAAAACACGAAGCACCAAATTTGCGTTTATATGATTTTAGACGTTTACTACTTGGTTTCATCTGTTTCCATTTGCGTGTAGATCTCTTTTGTGTTTTCTTTTTCAATTGTAATTTTTTGCCGCCAAATAATTTTCTAGATATCGCCATATTATTACTATTGGCGTCATCGTCATCGTCATCGTCATCTTCATCGCTTTCATCATCAAATAATTTATTAGATATTTTTGAAATTTTGGATATTGATTCCATAGCATTATCATTATCTTTTGTATATTGACGTTTACTTTTACGACTATCTTTTAATTGTTGTGACATTTTCATGAGTTGGTCCTCTCTTTGCAACGCCTCGATATTATCGTCACCGGTTACGCGAACTATAGTTTCACGTGTCTTTTTAATTTTATTCATATCGCAAATCGCCATTTCTTTATGAAAATCGCCTCGCCCTTTATCAGCATTATCCATTTCATTAATGGCATATCCATTATAACCATTATCGCATAAATATTTAACTAGGGTTTTATCCGGTTTTTCAACAGAATCGCGAATTTTTGTCTTATATCCATAATTTTGCATCATAATTGTTTGAATATGAGGTGGCATACTATTAAACAATACATCATTATCTTGTGCATCTATTGCTACCAATGAAATATCAACTGCTGTTTCAAACTGGTAAACTATCCCATATTTTTCGACATCTTTTATTGTAAATCCGAAAAAGGTCGGGTTTTTGGGTAGACCTTCATTTATATTATATCTACTGTCCCCTCTGTAGATTGGTGTATTTTTTTCTAAAATATAATATTTAATGCCGTCTATTTCAGTTTTTTCTAAAAAGTTCATCATATATATTTTACAAAGACTATTTTTTCAAATATCGGAAACTACACGAATCACAAACGTCTAAATATAAAGTTGAAAAGAAATAAACATAACACGTTTTATTATATAAGTTTAAAAATGTCGTTACAAGACAATTCCTTCAAATTATTAGATTTCACAATATATGATGAAAAACACGAACCTGATCCAATTAGCAGCAGCAGTGATGATGATTCTTCGGATAATTCCCGATCTGGGGGATATAAAATAAATAAAGATTGCAAACGGTTTATTATTCAAATGTTTGGAATCAATGAACATGGTGAAACCTTTTGTGTTTTCGTAAATGACTATAAGCCGTTCTTTTATATAAAAGTAGACGACAGTTGGACAATTGAAACAAAGGGTGTATTTCTTACACATATTAAGAGTAAGTTAGGTAAATATTACGAAGATTCAATTACTGAATGTAAAATAATCAAGCGAAAAACACTATATGGGTTTGATGCTGGAAAAGAGCATAAATTCGTGCTTTTAAAATTTCAAAATACACCAACAATGAATAAGGTAAAGAATCTATTTTATAGAAATGGGAAAAATGGACGACGATTATCAGATAACGGATATCGGTTTAATAACATAAATTTATATTTATATGAAGCAAATATTCCACCACTACTTCGATATTTTCATGTAAAAGAAATGAGTCCATCTGGTTGGGTAAGTATACCAGGGGGCGTAGGGATTGAAAAAACAGATGCATTGAAAAAAACATCATGTAAATATGAATATACTGTTAGTGAAAAGGATATCATTTCATTGCCTGATAAGGAAACACGTGTACCTTACAAGATTTGTAGTTTTGATATTGAGGCAAGTAGTAGTCATGGTGATTTCCCAGTTCCAATTAAAAGCTATAAAAAACTGGCGGGTAATATATTAGAAATATATGAATCGTTACAAAAAGAAAATCAAGATATGACAAAGAACATATTAACAAAAATTTTAAAAACTGCATTTGGATATGATGACTATGTGAATGTAGATAGGGTATATCCAAAGAAGAACCCACCTATGGTTCAACTAAATAAAATGATAAATCGTCTATACCAAGAAAACTTCAATGAATTATGTAAGATAGATGACGATAATTCAACAAAAATAATTGAACGAATGTTTGAAAAAATGCATACAAGAGATCGTGGAGAAGACGATGATGAAGATGAGACATCATTTAATAATATCAATAATTCACACACACCTGTTATAGCCACATCAATTTTCGATTTGTTTACATCAAAAACATTGAAACGTGAAGATAAAGTAAACGAGTTGTCAAATAGTTTGGATAATGTCTTTCCGCGTCTAGAAGGCGACAAGGTGACTTTTATTGGTTCTACCTTCTTAAAATACGGAGATGAAAAGCCATATTTAAATAATTGTTTGGCTCTAGGAACATGTGATCCAGTAAGCGAAATAGAAAATAGTGAAATAGAATCGTATTCTACTGAAAAGAAATTGCTTCTAGCATGGAAGAATCTAATTGAAAAAGAAAATCCGGATATCATTATTGGATATAATATATTTGGTTTTGATTATGAATTCATGTTTCGTCGTGCAGAAGAAAACAATTGTGTAGATGAATTCTTACAATTATCGCGTAATAAGAATGAATTGTGTGGAACAAAAAATGTCGAAACAGGTAAGGTAGATATTGAAGAAAGTAAAATTGTGATTGCCAGTGGAGAACACGAATTACGCTTTATTAAGATGACTGGTCGCTTACAAGTTGATTTGTATAATTATTTCCGTCGAGATTATAATTTGACCTCCTATAAACTCGATTATGTGTCTGGTTATTTTATTGGTGACAAGGTTAAAAGTTATGAACACTTAGATTATATATTATCTGAAAATGAAGATGAAGATGAAGATGAAGATGAAGATGAAAAAATAATTTCTACCAAAATTTACAGTAAAAATTTAATGGGGTTAGAGAATGGAAGTTACGTAAATTTTGAAGAAACCAGTCACTCCACCGAATATTATAAAGAAGGACAAAAATGTAAAGTATTCAATGTTGATAAAGAAACTGGAACATTTGAAATTGTTGGGCACGAAAGTCCTGATATGAGTAAGCAAGTGAAATGGGGATTAGCAAAGGATGATGTAACACCTCAAGACATTTTCAGAATGACAAATGAAGGACCTAGTGAACGCTCGATTATTGCCAAATATTGTATTCAGGATTGCAACTTGGTGCACCATTTGATGAACAAGATCGATGTGATGACAGGATATGTTGAAATGGCCAAAATTTGTAGTGTTCCTATTAATTTCCTTGTAATGCGTGGTCAAGGCATTAAACTGACGAGTTATATTGCGAAGAAATGTCGTGAAAAGAAAACATTAATGCCAGTATTAGAAAAACCATTGTTTGACGATGGATATGAGGGCGCAATTGTATTGGATCCAAAATGTAATCTATACTTGGATAATCCAGTAGCATGTGTTGATTATAGTTCATTGTATCCGTCATCCATGATTAGTGAGAATCTATCACATGATAGCAAGGTATGGACCAAAGAATATGATTTACAAAGAGTTCTAATAAACGAAACAGGCGAACGCGACTTAAGTGGAAATTTCATATATGATAATTTGCCAACGTATCAATACGTAGATGTCGAATATGATACGTTTAAATGGATACAAAATGCGAGGGGAAAATCAGAGAAAGTCCACAGTGGAACCAAGATTTGTCGGTTTGCACAATTTCCGGAAGGTCTAGCAATTATGCCTTCAATATTAGAAGAGTTGTTGGCTTCGAGAAAGGCGACGCGTAAATTAATTCCTCAACAGACCGATGAATTTATGAAAAATATTTTAGACAAGCGTCAGCTCAGTTATAAATTAACAGCAAATTCGCTTTATGGTCAATGTGGTGCTAAGACGAGTACATTTTATGAAAAGGATGTTGCTGCGTCGTGTACAGCAATTGGTCGTAAATTGTTAACATATGCGAAACGCGTGGTAGAGGAAACATATGGAGATGTCATTGTCGATACCAAGTATGGTAAGGTACATTCAAAAGCAGAGTATGTATATGGTGATACTGATTCTGTATTCTTTACATTTAATTTGCAAACACTAGAAGGTGAATTAATACGAGGACAAAAGGCACTTGAAATTACGATTGAGTTGGCACAAGAAGCCGGTGAATTAGCAACGAAGTTTTTAAAGAAACCCCATGATTTGGAATATGAAAAAACCTTCATGCCCTTTTGTCTTTTGTCAAAAAAACGGTACGTGGGGATGTTATATGAAACAGACCCGAATAAGGGATCTCGTAAAAGCATGGGCATTGTATTAAAACGTCGTGATAATGCACCGATTGTAAAAGACGTGTATGGAGGCATTATTGATATTTTGATGAAAGAAAAAGATGTTGAAAAAGCAGTATGTTTTCTGCAATCTTGTTTAAAAAATATTATTGACGAAAAATATCCTCTCGATAAATTGATTATTACAAAGTCGCTTCGATCGAACTATAAAAATCCCGCACAAATTGCTCATAAAGTATTGGCTGATAGGATGGGTAAAAGAGATCCTGGTAATAAGCCTGGTTCAGGCGATAGAATACCGTTTGTATATATACATTCTAAAAACAAAAAGGCTTTACAAGGCGAAAAGATTGAACATCCCGAATATATTGTTCAAAATAATTTAAAACCAAATTATTCGTTTTACATTACTAACCAAATTATGAAACCGGTGCAGCAAGTATTTGCATTAGTTTTGGAAGATATTGCATCGTTTCGACGAAAAAAACAACAATTCAAAATGAAAATAGAAACATTAAAATCAACAATTGATGATGACACAAAGTTGGCAGCAAAAATTGATGATTTGCGAAATAAAGAAGTGAAAGCATTATTGTTTGATAATTATTTACGTGATGCTGATAATATGAAAAATAATAATCAAAGTATCAAAATGTTCTTCAAATAATGTATATTTGGTATGTATGCATATTTTTTATTTTCAAATGTGTGTAAAATTATATATTACTAGACGCGTCTTCTCTATTATGTGGTGGTTGACTGGATAGTTCTACTTGTGTCAATGGAGAAAACCACTGTGAAAACAAGTTGTTACCGAATGGTGGAATACCATTTGAAACCGGATAATTTCCTCTAGGAGTAAGATATGAATATTCAATGTTTATGTTTGTATTTGATGAAATATCACGCGTTAACTCTGTAGTTAGATGTCTTGTAAATGAATCTATTAACGTGTCAATATTGTTATATTCTGCTTCCGTATACGGTTGTTGTTCTTGTGGCTGTTGTGGTTGTTCTTCTTGTTGTTCTTGTTGTTCTTGTTCTTGTTCTTGTGGATGTTCTTGTGGTTCTTCATTATCCTGTGAATTACTATCATTACTATCATTACTTAATGTAGAATCAATTGATATATTCCTACTTAGTGTACCAGATTGATTATCATTTTGATTATCATTTTGATTATCATTTTGATTATCATTTTGATTTTGATTATCATTTTGATTCGTTCTACTTGGTCTATTATTTCTACGATTTCTACGTCGAGACGGAGAACGATTATTAGTTCGAATATCATGTCGACACATTGGACAATATACACTGAGTTCAAACCATTGTTGTATGCTTTCATCGTTAAATATATGACCACATGCGGTTAATTGTCTAACCATATCTGTCGCATTAAAGGTTTCTCTAGTAATAACACATATATTATTTGGTGGATTTTCAATAGATGAAAATGGTACTACGCGTGATCCATTATTAATTTGATAGGATGTTGGACTAACAACAACAGGATTCATAAAATTATCAGGTATTGATGTTGTAGGAGCATTATATAATTGGGTTCTAATTGGATAATATAAATCAAAGTCGCTATAATAATGACGAGTTGCATTATTAATTAAATTACTGGGTGTTATACGCGATGAATTTGAAAATGGTTGCTCGACTAAATGTCTTGGTAATTGTGTTCGTGGAATATTTAAAGGTTGTTCGTATTGTGTTCGTAAATGTACCTGATTTCTAGTAGGTTGTCTAGGTATTGTGTTTTGTCTAGGTATTGTGTTTTGTCTAGGTATTGTGTTTTGTCTAGGCATTGTGTTTTGTCTAGGTATTGTGTTTTGTCTAGGTATTGTGTTTTGTCTAGGCATTGTGTTTTGTCTAGGCATTGTGTTTTGTCTAGGCATGGTAGGTGGTATCGTTTGTCTTAGTTCTTCGTCATTTTGATTGGTATTATTTGCAGACATATTTACAATAGTTCTAATTCCTGATTCAATTGTTTGAATTGTATTGATTATTTCTTGATCATGTAAACGTGTAAAATTTAACAATTCAGAATAACAATCAATCAATCGTGTTTGTATAAGATTTTCCATAATATATGTATCAGGTATGTTGTATTTAAATTTAAATATTCAAATGTGTTAACTGAATAATTGATAACATTATTGAATTGTCTAAAAACATATAAATATATATTAGCACTAGTATTAACCACTATCATATGACTGAATATAATGGATTAACAGGATTAACAAACTTGGGTAATACTTGTTTTTTAAACTCTTGTATGCAAATATTTTCACATACACATGAAATGAATGAAGTTCTTGATAAAAACAATGGTGTGTATAAACAACATCTAAGTAGTCGTTCCAATAAAAAATACGCACATGATTGTAAGTTATTACTCGAATGGGATGAATTACGTAAACTGATGTGGCAAGAAAATTGTATAATATCGCCCGGCAAATTTTTAAAGACAGTTCAACATATTGCAAAAAGTAAAGATAAGGATATTTTTACAGGATATGCACAAAACGATTTACCTGAATTTTTATTATTCATTATTGATAGTTTTCATAATGCGTTACGTCGCGAAGTAAATATGGAAATTTCGGGAAATGTAAATAATAAAACAGATAAGTTAGCATATTCCTGTTATGAAATGATGAAACAGATGTATGCAAATGAATACTCAGAAATTGTTAATCTATATTATGGAATCCATGTATCAAAGATCGTAGATAAAACCAATAATACAAAAACATTAAGTATTCGCCCAGAACCATATTTTATGTTAGATTTACCTATACCAGATAATAATAAAAACGTATCATTATATGACTGTTTCGATGAATATTGTAAAATCGAGGTTTTAGAAAAGGAAAATGCTTGGTTAAATGAAAAAACCAATAAAAAAGAAGATGTTTGTAAATATATCACCTTTTGGAATTTACCAACTATCTTAGTGATATCAATAAAAAGGTTCGATTATAAGGGCAAGAAGATACAAAAACCAATCAATTTAGAAATAAATAATTTGGATTTATGTAAATATGTTGAAGGATACAACAGTGATAGTTATAAATATAAATTATACGGCGTTTGTAATCATCATGGTGGAACGCTTGGGGGTCATTATAATGCAACGATTTTAGTAAAAGATAAATGGTTTCTCTTTAACGATACAAATGTATCGGAAGCAACATTGAATTGTACAAATAATACTTCTGGGTATTGTTTTTTTTATAGAAAAATAGAAGATTAAAATGTCTATTGAATATATACACATTATGAATGTTAATTATGATCCTAATATAGGAATACCGACATTTAATATGCAGAATGCTTCAAATTTTAGCATAATCCCATATATTTCTTTAATTATCTTGGTAATAATTATATTTTCATTTATAATGTTATTTGCTGGATTAAGAAATAGTGGTGATAGTGGTTCAATGGATTTTAATAGTTCTCCAACTACAAATACAACCTCCTCTAAATTATTAGGAACAATTCTATTAGGTACAATATCTGCACTTATATTAATAGTTGGTGCAAAACATATATTCAACTTCAATATAACAGCGACATTAAAGGATTTATTTACTATGAAACCCGAGATAGACATAAATGTAACAGACGCGGATAGTTTAGGAGGTCATGCTCCGGTGCCTGAAATTATGGCCGAAAAACAAGTATTCCATGTTCCTGGCAATGAATATAATTATGACAATGCCAAGGCTATATGTGAGGCATATGGATCACGTCTTGCAACATATGATGAGATTGAAAGTTCATATCAAGATGGTGCGGAATGGTGTAGTTATGGATGGTCAGATAATCAGATGGCATTATTTCCAACACAGAAAAAAACATGGGACCATTTACAAACGGTTGAAGGTCACGAACATGATTGTGGAAGGCCTGGTATAAATGGTGGTTATATTGCCAATGATAAAGTGCGTTTTGGTGTAAACTGTTATGGTAATAAGCCAAAGATTACACAAGCAGAAAAGAATTTAATGAATGCTACACCAATTTACCCAGTTACTATGAAGGACATTGAAGAAGAAAAACGCGTTGATTACTGGAGAAACAAAATATCAGATATATTAATATCGCCATTTAACAACAAGATTTGGAGTTTAGTGTAATTTCTACAACAATATAACGATAAATGAATAAAAATAAAATATAAACAGATACGTTGTTACTATTTTATATGGGATATTTATGTTGTTTCAAAAATAAAAATAAAAATAAAAATAAAAATAAAAATAAAATAAAATTCTCGTCATGGAACGAATATTTTTCTAATTCTGACAATTCATGTTCTACCAATGACACACTGACAGAGGCAATATATACGGAAAATCCATTAGCTTTCTCTCATGAAAATACAGTTGTAAATACAGAAACAGAAACAGAAACAGATATAGAAGAGTATGTAAAAAATAAACGGTATACGACTTCAATAGATGAACAGGGATGGAGTGAAATACATTCGGTACAGACAAGTCCTGAAGCGAGCCAACATGACGAATGTCTAGAAAAAGCTGCAACTGATGGAAGACAATATCTTTACACATAGTAGTCTCTATACAACTCAACAAATCACATGTTATGGCGATTACATGTGATTCTAACAATATAATTTATGATAGATAGATAGTATGTATTTAGGTTTTACATATTCAACCGTGCATTACGCCTTGTTTTCCTTTTCAAAGGTTCGCGTTTTTTATGCGTTTTTATAGAAAAAAGCCGTTGTTTTTTTACATCAACTAAATCCAATAATTTGTCATAAATAGATGTTTCAATATGTTCACTTGCGTTTACATATTTATTCTTGGAAATTGATTTATTTGCAACATATTGTTGTGTTAAAAACAGACCGGCAGGAACTGCTAAATCCTTTAATATTGAAGCACCACCATTCTGTATTTTAATATTGTCGTTATTTTTATTATCGTTGGAATTATTAACATGTTGCTTTAATAATTCAGACTGAATAGATACACCACCACCCATTAATTCGCCGTTTTTTTCAAAAAAAATAAAATCATTATTATAATCTATATCTAAATCCATATAGATTATAATCATATAAATTAATTATCATAAAATCGCTTAATATCAGAAACTAATTTCGTTTCACGCTGATCTTTAATATATTTCATAATTTGTTTTACTTGTTCTTCTTCTTTAATAACATCACTTAGGCATTTCTCTAAAAATCCTAATGTTATTGGTGATGTTTGCTTATTTTGTGCAAATTTTAATTTTCCGTCTGATATTTTAATAGTCGATGAAGACAAATTATTACCTTCTACATAATCCATTATAGACGTGTTAATCTCGTTTTTTTCACCTCGAATTTCTTTCGTTTTTTCATTTAATGTTTTTAATTGTGTATCTAATTGAACCCATTTTTTTATGTTAGTTTGGAAGTGTTCCATTATCAATATATGATATATTATATGCTTATATATCTAAATGACTTCATTAGATATATAATTTTATTCAAGGTTTATTTACTGTTGTTTTATTAACGTCTGCGGGTGGAACGCTTCTTCATGCCGCGCTTCTTCATGCTGCGCTTCTTCATGCTGCGCTTCTTGTTAACTTTGCGCTGTTGTCTCTTTTTAAGAGTATAAAGACCGAAAGGAACAAGAGCCTCACGAACAACATGTCCTAAAGAAACAGCCATAGAACCTCCATGCTTTCCTTTACGACCATTCTTTTTAACACTCTTCTTGTATTTTTTACCACCATTTTGAGGCATAGGCAGACCCTTTGCTGCTACTACTGTACTGACATATTCATTAGCAGAACCACCCATTTGAGGCAATACACTTCTTAAAGACATTCCCATTATATAATGTATAAATATTTTTTTCTAGTATGATGAATATTTTAGATACTTCAACGTACGCAATGATAAATAAAAAGTTCCTAAAACTAATAAAAAACTAATGATAACAAATATCATTGACAGGTAAATATAAGGGTAAATTTCTTGTAGAATTAAACTGATAATTGGTTTTAAAAATTCCTTTAATTCTTTTTTGACAGTTTCTCTATTTAATATTTCAATACATTGTTCAATTATTTGTTCCTTCATATTTATCGGTTTGAAAATAATTAACGGAATATAGCGTGTTCATATTTAGCATATTTTATCTAAATGCATGGTAATGGAACAACAACAAATTCATAGAATGAACAATCAATTTGATTTTTCAAAACTAACTATAAGTCAACCTTCTGCTATGCAAGGTGGTGCTTACTTTACAAAAATTAAATATAAGGATGAACCGCTATTTATTCAAAGTAGTAAGTGTAAAACCCGTCAGGGTGTAGTAGAAACCAATAAAAAAAATTACATTGATCTGATGTATACACATGATGATGATATTATTATCGAATGGTTTGAAAATTTAGAAGTAACCATTCAAAAACTTATCTTTGACAAAAAAGATATTTGGTTTCAGAATGAGTTAGAATTATCTGATATAGAGAACGCATTTACTACCACTACTAGAGCATTTAAGGGGGGTAAAAATCATTTAGTACGCATTAATATGGCAAAACAAAAGTCATTTTCAACACAATATACCTGCAATGTTTATGATGATAATGAAAATATTATAACACCCACTGATATTAAACCTGAAAATGATATAATAACTATATTTGAAGTGCAAGGTGTTAAATTTACATCTAGAAACTTCCAAGTTGAATTAAATAGCAAACAAATTATGGTTATAAACGAAGAACCATTATTTAATGAATGTATTATACGAAAAAATAGTACGACTGCATTACCAGTCACAAAAGGATATATACAGCCCGGTATTTTACACGAGGTATCAAAGCATATCAATAATTCCATAGAAGAACATGTAGAAAAACATGTAGAAGAACCTGCAGAAGAACATGTAGAAGAACATGTAGAAGAACATGTAGAAGAACATGTAGAAGAACATGTAGAAGAACATGTAGAAAAACCTGCAGAAGAACATGTAGAAGAACATGTAGAAGAACATGCAGAAAAACCTGCAGAAGAACATGTAGAAGAACATGTAGAAGAACCGATGAAATATAATGATTTAACAAACATCAATATGGATTCTATCAATGCAACTAGTCAAGAAAATACAGGCGCAATTTTTACATCAAATAAAGAAACGATTGATACAATAACAACATTGGACTCCCCAAACACCCATGATTATTTAGGAGACTTAAGAAAAATAGAAGAATTATCAAATAAAACTACACATCAAATAGACGAGGTTGAAATAAAAAGTACAGACTCTTTAGAAGATGTTACTATGAATTTAAACATTACTGATAATAAAAATTTGCAATTAAAAACAAGAAACGATGTATATTACGAAATATATAAGGAAGCTAAGAGTAAGGCAAATCAAGCAAAAAAGGCAGCAATTAAGGCATATCTAGATGCAAAAAAAATTAAAAATACATATTTAATGGACGAGATTGAAGATGATAGTGATGATGAAGATAGTAACAATGATGATATGAATGATTATTCTAGTGATGTAGAAGACTTAAAAAAAGAAATAATAGAAATATCAGAAGAACTGATGTAAATGACCAATACATTTAGTAATATATTATGCAAATACTTTAGAAACATGTATTTGTCATAATATATTGCATTTAATACAAATACTGAAAATTATTTTATCATTTATTTTATATAATGGACATGATGAAAGAAATAAGAAAGTTTAGAATCCACCATATGATTCTTTTTACTCTTGGAGCATTATTTGTTGCTTATTTGATTTATTCTTACAGCACACAAAAGAGTAGCATTGGTCCTGAGAAAATGAGTGGTCGCAATACACAAGATATGTATGAGCAAGCTGCTGGTGGTAATGCATCTATGGTGAAACCATCTGAGCCTTTAGGACAAAATGAGACATATGCTTCTGCTGAAGGTGTATCTACTACTACTCCTGGTATGCCCCCTAGTTGCTCTAGAAAGCCAGTTGCAGATCCTTCCGAGTTATTACCTAAGGATACTAACAGTCAATGGGCCGCTTTAAACCCAACAGGTTCTGGTGATTTAGAAAATGTCAATCTTCTCAAGTCTGGTTACCATATGGGTATTGATACTGTTGGAAATACACTTAGAAACGCAAACCTTCAATTAAGATCTGAACCTGCTAATCCTCAATTAAACGTTGGTCCTTGGCACAACACTACTATTGCACCTGATACCATGAGAGTACCTCTCGAATTAGGACAAGGTAAGCAATAAGTGAGTATATGACATAAACACAAAACGCAAAACACACATTACACCGTGTATTAGCACATAATACACGCTGCATACATAATAACAATAATTATTTTAATTGGTATTATTTTTATAGCATCTATAATATATATATGAAAATAAATATGTACGGTTACATGATAATTCTCTTCATCGTTCTCATATCATTAAAAATATATTACGAATCAGATGTCTTCAATTTACGATGCATTATATCATCTGTTGACGGAAAAAAATATTGTGTCCGAGAGAGAAATAAGTTACAACAAGCATCTAATTTATTAGCAACTGTAACCGGAAATATGAAAGAATTAGTGAGCTATATGGGTGAAAAATATAGTCAACGTGATAATGTAAAACGGTTAGTTGAAAATTTCAATCCAAGGAAGATTCATGAAACGCTACCTACAAGTGAATATACTGCGTATAGTGAAAATAAAGGTGAAAAGCTTGCATTTTGCTTAAATAGTGATAAAAATAATAATGAAAAATTAATTGATAAAAACACCCTGACGTTTGTAGCCATTCACGAACTAAGCCATCTAATGACAGCGTCAATAGGCCATAATGATGAATTTTGGAGAAACTTTAAGTTTCTCTTAGAGAATGCAGTGAAGTTGAATATTTATAATCCAATCGACTATAAAAATACTCCTCAAAAATATTGTGGTATGAATATAAGTGATAATCCATACTATGATATATAAAATAGGAAAAATCTATATAAAATAATATGTCGAATTTATATAGATGTCCATTGATGTAATAAAAATATTTCATATAATAAATAATAATATAATTCAAGTAATTGTATTCGGACATTCCGATATAGGTACAAAATCATCCATAATCGCGAATGATACAGTATTTAGTAAAGATGAATTAAACAAAATAAAAAGGGACAAACCAGAAATTATTTTTTCTTCTGATTCAATTTATTTAGATGATACGATTGAAGTTATAAAGAAAAAAATATTAAAAGAAATGAAAAAGAATATTTCATACGAAGAGATCTACTTATTTGCCAAACAAATCGATACGCTACATAATATTGAAATCTACCAAAAATTGACACAAAATGGGAAATTAGAATTGACTAGAACACGATTATTACAATTTTTATCAAATATAGACGAATTTAATGTAGATACGATCGAAGACAAGAATATATATAATTTTGATGATATCATAGAGTTAAATTTGGACAATAAGATACGTAGTTTGAATATTACTTTGGGACAAAATATTATAACAAATGAAAATAAATATGCTTACACTATTAATCCATATAATAGTGTCGGGTTTGATAATATTATAGAAAGTCATGCAGAAAATATTATATCCACATCAAATCATGATTTATTATTATCTAGTGGATTTATTGTAAACAATAGCATTTATTTGTGTGACGCTACGAACGTGTTAAAATACGCAATAACACAAAAAAATGCTGAAAACACCATAATGAAAGTATATTATCCTTATTTGTATAATAAGGACATTTTCAATAATAATGAATTGCAAGAAAATATTATTTCTTTACGAGAACAAAATAATGCAATTCTAAACCAAACCTTCACAAGGAATATAGAAAATATAAAATTATTTTATGATATTTATAATAATCGCACAAAAAACTTGGATTATATAGAACAAGGTATTCAAACAATTGAATTTGTTATTTATCCAGATGTGCAATACAACATGCCATTGGAAATACTCTTTAAACTAATCCACACAAATAAGACGATCCCTTTTATAAAATATAACCCTTCCACCAAACAAGAAAATATATACAGGTTATATTGCGATAAGACAGCGAAAAATGGGAAAAAAATTCCATACTTATCAAAAACCAAAATTATTAAATTATCTAAACAATACGGAACCTCTAAACGTGTTACATGTTATATGGAAACTGAACATAAAGATACAACTATACCCATCATACTCGAATTCGACAAAAATGGTAGTATATATGTGCACAGTGAATTGAAAATTGCAATACCTATTCTAGAATTAGAAACTATTATATCCACTACAATTAATCCAATTATGAACACGGTACAGAGTTTTATTAAAAAAAGCGGATATGAATTAGCTACGTTTGAATCGCTATATGATAGTCAAATCGACATAATTAATATAACTTATTTTGCTTATATTTCTATTAAAAATAATATCCAACTTAACAATTTATTAGGTTGCATATCTAGTGTATTTAATGTTATTAGTGGTGATTTAACTAATGGTATTGTAATGCGATATAAACGTGTAGAAAATTTTAATGAAATGGACAGTCAAGAAGCATATATTGTTGAATTATTAAACAAACATGCGAATGAAGACGAAATTATAAAGGGACTAATGACGAACTTTCAATTGTCGCAAGACAATGCTACACAAAAATTGGTATCTCTAATAAATGATTTACAAGTTGTGAATAAGTTAAATTCTAATAAACGCGTTAAAATAAAAAATAATCCAGGATTCTTAACGAAAATTACCAAGGATTTATACAAACAGAACATTATGGTAGAAATGAATGATATTAATAATATACATTATTTATCAACCATACCTATATATTTAGATTCTATTATACGAATTACCCAAGAACCAGAAACTACCACTGTTTCTGAAAATGAAATAGATGCTTTGTGCAAGACAGAATTTATTGATAAATCTGAGGATATTGATGAAATCGTAGCCGCGGCAAATAAACCGTTTCCTGATAGCATTGCGTCTTCAATAATAGCAGAAGATTTAGTATATGGGGAAAAGAGTAAAATAGTCAAGGATAAAACAATTGATGTATTTGATTTGTTATATGATGAGGACGAGGATGAGGATGAGGACGAGGATGAGGATGAGGATGAGGATAATGATAATGATAATGATAATGATAATTTAAAAACAAATGTTTCAGAAATAGAGGTAACACAAAAACAAGATGGTGGTGTGAATAATACAGATGATACTAATAAATTAGAACAAAATATAGATGGTATGAAAATAGCAGATCCCAATCCATTTTTCAAACGATTAGAAGATAAAGATCCTGCTTTATTTTTAACAACACAAAAAAACAATTTTAGTGCCTATTCAAGAATTTGTCCATGGAATAAACGTCGACAACCAGTAATATTAACCAACGAAGAAAAAGAAAAAATAGATAAGGAACACCCAGATTCATACGAAAATGCAATAAAATATGGTTCAACGCCAGATAAGCAACATTGGTATATTTGTCCTCGATATTGGAGCTTAAAAGATAACGTCAGTCTCACGCAAGAACAAGTAGATAGTGGAAAATACGGAGAAGTAATACCTCAAAATGCCAAAAAAATACCAAATGGCAAATATATTTGGGAATTCACAGATGAAAAGGCGCATAAAGATAAAAATGGCAATTATAAAACACATCATCCTGGGTTTTTAAAAAACGATGTTCACCCGGATGGATTGTGTGTACCATGTTGTTTTAGTAGTTGGGATAACGATATAGTAGTGAAAAGAAGAAACCAATGTATAAAAGGCAATTCTGAAAAAACATCAGAAACTGCGGAAAAAATAGACGATAAATTAGACGAATATATTAAGGGGCCGGATAAATTCCCTATAGAAATCGGAAGATGGGGATACTTGCCCGTAATACTTCAACGATTCTTGAAAACAAGTAATAAAAAATGTCAAATTAGTCATATCAATACAAATTTAAAGGAGAATTATCCATGTATCATACGACAAGGTGTAGAAAATAATAGTAAGCAATCATTTATTGCGTGTATAGCAGATCTTTATTCAGAGATTCATGGTTCAACGTTAAGCATATCAGATATGATAACCGTTATAAAATCTGCGGTTACATTAGATAAATACGTTACATACAATAATGGGAATTTATTATCTATATTTAAATCCGACGACGTTAGTAAATATTCAACTATAAATGTTAAACAATATAGTACCACAACTACGTATAAAAAATTTCATAAAACAAACGCACTTGCCCTAAAATCGGCAATTAGTTCTTTAAACAACTTCTACTCCTTTTTAGAGGACAGTAGTAATTATATTGATTATACATATTTGTGGGATGTTGTATGCGATATAAACAGTAAGTTGTTTAAAAAGGGTATGAATTTAATTATACTAGAATTACCACAAGATGATATTACTAGTAATATCAATATAATATGTCCATCTAATCATTATTCTAATGTTCAATTTGATCCAAAGAAGCCATCGTGTATAATAATGAAAAAATATGATTTTTTTGAACCGGTCTACACATTAACAGATAAAGGAGACGAATACGAACTTGTTAAATTATATGATGAAACATCTACGAATACATTATCAAATATAAAAGAAATTATGAAAATGGTGAGTGATACGTATAATACAATGTGTAAACCATTAAATAGTATGCCAAAACTATATAAATTTGTTACGAATGATACAGCAGACCGCATAAAAGAAATACTTAATAAATATGATTTTTTAATTGAACGACAAGTTGTTAACAATGATATGAAAACAATAGGATTTGTCATCAATAAAAATAATTTAACAGGATTTATACCATGTTATCCGTCTGCCATAGATGACACAATTATTATTATACCAATGGATGATAAAACCATATGGACTACGTACGCACGTACCAAAACATTTCTAGAATTCGTATTAAAAGAAACCAATAACAAAATCTTGTGTGAACCATTGTATAAAGTTGTCGACGATGAGTTAATTATTGGAATACTAACACAAACAAATCAAATGATTGCTTTAATTTCTCCAGAAGAAAATAACTATGACGAAATAAAGACTATATACGATAGTAATTATATTGTTGCGGATTCTGCAATTCAAACAAGCAATAAAAGTGATAATAAACGAAATGAATTTATACAACAGTTAAAAATACAAACAATAATATTTAATCAGTTCCGTAATACAGTTCGATTATTGTTAAATAAATATGAAAACAATATAATCCGCGACGAAATCGAAGAAATATCAAACTCAAAGTATATGTTATATTCGTTACAATTAGAACGAATGATAAAATTATTGAAAACATTAACCAAAGATAATGTAAAATTTATAACAAGTGCTAAAAAAATACAAAAGAGTTTACTTAATAATATAATAGACAGAGCATCGATCAGTGAAACAACCAATTCCAAAAATAAAGAAAGTTCTAGTTCTAATGAGGATTTATTATTAATTCCAAAAATAAACACTATTAATAATTTACCAAACGACAAAACATATTATGGTAAATTAGCAGATGAAATTATTAGATATAAACGCATTAAACAATTTATATTTGAGCCTAAAATGTACCTATCTTTTTATAATATCCAGTATAATTTAAATACTGATGAAATCATTTTATTACAGTCGCTCCTAACATCCGACTATTTCGATGACTTAGTGCCAGAAATAAAAAACAAGTTCGTTACTTATAATTCATATGATACTGCTGAACCAAATATTACATTTAAATATGATGATGAATATGTTAATTTAAAAAAGGATACGATCAAATCAAATATTAATACACAGAACCCTAACGTATCAACGAATTCTGAACAAAATATAACAAATAACCAAATGTTTAATAGTATCTTACCTGAGTGCAAACTTACACTCTCTGAGTTGCCAAGCAACTGGAAACTACTATTTCCTGATTACGTGGGCATAGATTACAATACATCTAATTCAGTCTGTAGTTTTTCTTGTATGCTTGCGATTCTACAAGATAATAATATTCCAAAGTCTGTATTTGAATTAAAGAATGAGTTAGTAGAATTATATAAACCACTACTAACTGGTGATATATCTAGTGATCTATTACAATTACTATCTACATATAATTACAAAATAGAAACTGAAATGATTAGAAATAATCAATTAACAATTGACGACTTTATTATAAATGAAACGTATAGACTTACTCCTATTGACATTTGGTTATTGTCTAATAAATATAAGTTACCCATTGTATTGTTGAATCCTATAAATTTTACGCAAACCAAATCTAGTATTATCTCAATCAATGTATCAAGTTCAACCGCCTACTTTATTATACTTCCAAAATACCAACAATCTACTACAAATAATAACGATAGTAAATATAATATGATTGTTAACACACAAATACAAATACCAACATTTTTTATACAATTCGATAACCTTTCTAAAACTATAGTTGATGAAATTAAACTTCAAACTTATAATATTACTGATTTTATAGCAAATACCATAAATAAATCAATGGTCGATAGTAGTAAAATACAAAAGAAATCTAGCAAATTACACACATCTATCAGAGTTTAAATCTTATACTGGTGACCAAGGACACAATCCTACTAATATCAAGCCTAAAAATAAATAAAATGGATTATATTTTATTTATTTTTAAATATTTACTCAGTTGAGTTTTGCTTACCATTGAAGATTTAAAAATCTTCCTCTTCCTCCTCCTCTTCCTCCTCCTCTTCCTCCTCCTCTTCCTCTTCTATATTTTCTAACACTTCTTCCTCTTCTATATTTTCTAACACTTCTTCATCATCATAAAATGTATCATAGTTTACTTCCATATTATACATATTTAACATACTATTGTATGTATTTATTGTATTGTACGGATGGTTACTTGGATATATGACTGCTTCATTAATTGTTATACTATTCGTATTACCGATGATATTTGACATGTCATTCCAGATGATAGTTGCTAGATCAGAAGACGATATGTCCATGGGACTAATGATTGTATTTGTACTTATATCAAGGTTATGATTCATACTGATATCTGGAATATTGTCAGTGTTGGTGTCAATGTCAGTGTCAGTGTCAGTGTCAGTCTCGGTATTGGTATTGGTGTCGGACAGGTACTGTGAAGATCCATCTTCTAAATCTTCGTTTTCATATTCATTCGTATCATAATAGCAATAATCATTAAAATAATCATTAAATAACAAAACATCGTATATTGATTTTGTTTCACCACTGATATTATTTAACATTGGTTCTAGGTATCTGTTAATAATATCATTTTCTTGTACTGTAAAGAAAGGATTTTTTGCATCCGTAGTAAATGATTTACTAATATTATTATTACATATTCCATCTCTATTTTTGAGAGGTTCGTAATAAAAAAATATAGAATTATGTTCTTCTGTATTAATCGGATAAAAAAAATAGTTTTCTTTTATATTCAACATATGTGGTAACGGAATAATATAGTTTACAAATTCTTGTCTATAGGTTATGTTATAAGTATAGTATAATTTACTAATATAGTACATATTATGTATATTCAATGATCGAATCTTTCGTCCATAACACGAATTGATTCTCTTAAATTTTGTTAGAGCAGTCATATAACGTTTTTTATTTATAGAACGAATATGTCTATCGACGGAAAATTCACTTTGTAAGAATGATTTTACAAAGGGCGACATATCATCCAATAATGTTTTAAATGGAAATGATTTATCTATAATAATTTTATTTTTATCATATAGTTTTGATTTATTAAAGGTTTGTAACATTTTCAATATATAGTTACCCAATTCTTCTTGTTCTATATTAATATAGTTATTGATGATGTGTTCACGGATCAAAAAATCATTGTTTAAGTGAAACTCTTCTATATTGAAATTCACTTTAAAAAAACGTTCAAATAGTAATGGCATTTTCATATTACTCTCCAAAATTGATAAATATATAATATAAAGGTTTGTATCGGTAAATAAAATGTTATTATATGGATTTTTTATCTGTATAGGTGTAATATAAAACTCGTCGGAAAATGCTAATGCATTATTAATAATTTTAATTAAATCATAATAAGTGAATGTAAATTTTCGGTGATTATCTAATAATGTGATTTTGTATTTATCGTGTATCTCGCATAATTCTACACAGTTCAAATCAGTATATACTTCGTAGTCTTTTGTGGTTTTATATTTCCACATTTGTTTCATTTTTAAAAGTCCAAAATATTGGCGTTGTGTTGTATTAAATAATTCTATAAATAACTCTTTATAATCATGATCAATATATTTATGTCGTAATATATTCTTCGCATAAAAAAATTTGTATTTTATATTCGTAGTATAATCATCTCCTTTAAAAGTATTGATTAAATAACTATCTATTGAAAAATTTATTTTGTTGTATTTTTCTTTGTTATTATTATAATTTTTTTTTAGTAAGTCATTGAATATCATAAATCAATTACCTATCTACACAAGTTAGTATAAATATATATGTTATGTTTATACCAATTATTTAGAAGTATTTTACACCCTTGGTAATTTAATTTTTCAAGGGTTTAGAATTCAATATCATAATCGTCATCGCTATCACCAATATCGATCTTTTTAATATTCATTGCATTATTTTCGATGTTTAGTGCATCTGTACTGCAGACGTTATCATCTGATTGAACATTTCCAAATGCTGATTCAATAATATTATCATTGTCACCATCCCCTTCTTGTACAATGTTATATTTCATTACTTCATTAATGTCTGCCAATACTTGGAAACTACTTGTGCCAAAGTATCCCTGTTGACCACACATTACATTCGCTGATACACCACGCATACTATCTAATTCTGCATGTCTTGCTGCCTTCAAAAACATTTCTGGTGTTTCTTCAAAAGACGCTTTGGCAATTGGTCCAATATCATCATTATTAATACCATGTCGGAATATAGATATCATTTTAGGTGAATAGCACATTCTGTCACAAAGTAAACTCAAATGATGGTAATTGATATATGTACTGTCAAATTCAATCACTTCTGTTAATTCATTGAAAATGGCCTGACGTGCTGCTTCAATTCCAAACAAGTTGAAAATTTCTTGAATATCATTACTAATTGTTCTGGTGACATCAATATAATCAAGAGCGAGAATATCGATTAAATTAGTACCAACTGTGTCTAGAACCCAGGCCTCTTGTTTAACAAACTTGCCTTCTTCAGGGACAACATTATCTGCTATTTTACGCAATATAACCTTGCCAATCTTTTTGATGCCACGAAGAATAATGTTATGAAGTAACTGATCTTGGAAATTTTTGAGCAAGTATATTTCGTCTGATTGATCAAGAGGATTTACCGTAACCGACTTCTTTTTATTTGAAATAATACTATTTAATCGAATTCTAAAAACAAGTGTGTCTGAATTATAATCGGAATATACACATGATACCTCTTTATTATAACTATTGTTAATAGCATAATTTATATCGTCCATAGAGATATTCTTGTCTAACATTGACTCCTTGTCAAGTTCCATTCGGATTATCCACTTCGATCGGTCTTTTGATGTAATTTCTTCTTGACCATCACAGCTATTTAACATATTTTCAAATTCATAATATTGACTGATAACATCTGTATCTTCTTCAATTAGTGTATTCAAATCATCGGGATCAAAGCAAATATCAATAGAGGATACTAATTCTGACAACTTTGTGTGTTCTAATACAGTTATTAATTCTTGTGCTCTATCACGGCTAGTTTCCTCGTGTTGTTTTAAATAAATTGTTACTGAGGGGTTCTTCGGATTTTCTGATAAAGATAATATTTCTTCAATACGAGGGACACCACGGGTGACATTCGACTTGGAAGCAACACCTGCAAAATGAAACGTGTTAAGCGTCATCTGTGTAGTCGGTTCGCCAATACTTTGGGCTGCAATCATTCCCACCATTTCACCAGGCGCTACAATAGCATTTTTATAGACAGTTGTTACCATCTCTAATAGTGATATAACTGTCTTTCTATTGAATCGCTTAACCATTAGTAAATCCTTAGGTGATAAATAGAAGTTATATAGCACCTTGAATAACTCGGTTGGTGCAGCATAATGAAGCATACTAAGGTTGTTGAAATTTTCTTCAATTAAATCAAATACTTCTAATGGTGTGATATCGACGAGTGAATTTTTATTGATATTTTGCATACCTTGAATATTATTAATAATATGTTGGAATGCCACTGGAAGATGTATCATATTATTATCGGTATTCATAAATATATTGGTAACGATTTTATCACGATGTTCTATCATGTACTCGATATACTCTTTACAACGAATGTTGAGTTTTCCCGATTGCTTCTTCATTCTATTTACCGCACCCGTCGTATACGACGTAATAAACACCTGGTCGGGGTCGGATGTGTCATCTTTGGGCATATGATAATGAGCATAAATTTCCTCTAATGACATATTAATTAATGGTAATACCTGATTTTCAACACGAACTGTATCGATTGCATCATCACCATATACGAATTGGACGATCTTTTGTTTGTTATTTCGAACGGTCATATCATATTCGACCTTTAGATCCTCCATTCCTTTAATTAATCTACGCTGAATATATCCGGTTTGTGATGTTTTTACAGCAGTATCAATTAGACCAACGCGCCCACCCATGGCATGAAAGAATAGTTCTTCGGGTGTTAATCCTGAAATGAACGAACTTTCAACAAAACCACGAGCCGCTGGGGAATCGTCGTATTTTGTATAATGAGGTAGTGTGCGTGATTCAAAACCATAAGGGATGCGCTTACCATCAACTGTTTGCTGACCTAGACAGGAAATCATCTGTGAAATATTTAGTTCACTACCCTTAGAACCAGCATTTACCATAATGACAAAACGATTGTCTTTACTTAATGATTGACGACCAATCTTGCCAGATTCTGCGGTTGCTTTATTCAATATGTTTGTTACTTGTGTCTCAAATTCCTCTTCATTTGTCTTTCCGGTCTTATTTTCAAAAATTCCTAGATGTGTCTGGTCTATCAAACCTTTAACGTCCTTCTTTTTTCCGGTAATTGTTTCAGCAATCTTATTATTTGTCTCTTCGTCGGCAATTAAATCACTAATTCCGACACTATAAGCACTGGTTTTCATATACTCGGTTACTATGTTCTGTAGATTATCCACGAAATCGGATGAAGCCTGATTACCATAATAATTACAAATTCTCTGTAACATTCCCTTACCATTTGAACCCAATACCCCTTTCTCTAATTGACCTCGAATATATCTTCCGTTTACCACTTCAAATACATTGTTGGACTTTTCATATTTCTCATCTTCTCCAAAATGTTTGGTCTTATACTTTATCGTCATTGGTGGCAATATTTGACTCAACACTTCAAAACTTGTTATTTCTTTTTTTTGTTTCTTCTTAAATAATGACACATCTATCTTATTAAATGCCATTAGTAAATTCATCGCCTGACGAACATCGAACTTTATATTTTCACGTGTAATTCGATAACTTCCTAATAGAGAATCTTGGAAAATTCCTACAATTGCTGAGTTATTCGCTGGGCTTATTATTTGATACGGCACTGCTGCCAAATTTCTTAATTCTGTTTCTGATTCCTCATCTTGAGGCATATGTAGGTTCATCTCATCTCCGTCGAACACAATGACTGCCTATATGCAGACATTTAATCCCAAAGGTTTCCCAAAGGGGTGGACTGTATCTTAAGCAAACTCTGGATGGTTAATCCTTCATCATTCACCCATACCCGTTCAGTCTCTGAACGCCTGTCGTATCCTATCATAACGGACTTAGACAGTAACGCTGCTGATTAGCCAATCCTTAACATTATAACCATTGGGTTCGGCAATTAACCGAGTTCCCCTTATAACGTTTCCATTACAGGGTGGTAGTTAAGGCTCTCAGGCCGTTCCAGCATCAAGGTATGTTGCGTATAAATTTTTAAATTCTTCGGGCATTATTATATTTTTTATTTAATATTATTTTGCCTGAATATTTATTTATACACTAGGAGGTAACACGCTTTTCACGCCTCCTGTTGCCGACCTCGACGGGAGAATTTGATCGGCATTGTAAGGTTTTGTATCTGCCACGTTCATTCTAAAAGTATCACCTGTATACATAATGACCGCGATATGACACATCATACTCATTCTATGGAGAGTAGGTTGTCTATTGAATAAAATAGCATCTCCATCCATCATGTGGCGATGTACAACATCACCGTTCTCTAATACGATATTTTCTCTGTCAGCATATCTAAGAGAAATGCTTTCACCAGACTTTTTTTCTAGAATTTTAGCACCGGGATAATCATCTGGTCCGGTGCGAACCATTTTCAGCAAAATTTTTTTGTTCATATCATTCACTTTAACCGGCTTGGTAATATTTTTGGCAACCTTTAAAGGGATACCTAATTCACGAATCGATAAATTAGGGTCAGGTGTAATAACAGAACGAGCTGAGAAATCAACACGTTTTCCCATTAGATTGCCTCTAACACGTCCACCCTTACCATTTAATCGTTCTTTAATAGACTTGAGTGGTCTACCCGAACGTTGTGCTACGGATGCAACACCTGGAATTTTATTATCTACCAAAGTAGCAACAAAGTATTGTAAAACAGTATGGTAATCATCAATTATATTGGAGTTAGCACCTTCTTGTATTTTTTCTTGTAAAATTTTGTTTCGCTTAATAATATCAACCATAATATGTGTAATATCATCTTCACTTCTTTGCTGTCCATCCATTTTAACTGATGGACGAACAGCAGGTGGAGGAACTGCTAACACTTGACAAACCATCCAGTCGGGGCGCGAAAATACAGGACTAAATCCCATGAAGGTAACATCCTCATCGGAAATGCGACGGAATATTTTTAAAACGATTTCAGGGGTTAATTTCATGTTTAATTTATCATTCTCAACATTTACTACACCTTCATTATCCCATTCAGCAAATAATGTGGCTAAACCTTCCTTTTTTATCTTTTTTGGTTGAATACATCCACAACCATCTTCATTATCCTCGCCACATCTTTTAACTTTGCTTGCTAATTGAAATACATAATTCCATCTGTCGTCAGGTTTCATATTTAATGCTTGTTTATAATTATCTTTACTTATTTTCAACTTGCTACATTTTACACAAACGCTTCGCAAAATTTTCATAATTGTATTTAAATATTGAATATAAAATACGGGTCTTGCTAATTCAATGTGACCAAAATAACCAGGTGTTTCCATATAATCTAAACCATCAGTTGGACAAATGAGCCCTGGTTCTAAAACCCCCATTCTTGGATCAAATAGACCACCAATGACCGGTTTATTATTAATATATGTATCACGGGAGGTTATTTCGGCTACGGAACCCTTACGTATTTCATCAGGAGACAAAATACTAAATTGGATTCCAATAATCTTAGAACTCCTCTTCTTGGGAATTGTTTCATTTGTACTAACCATATTGCCCTTATAATGTTATAATATTATTAACTTCTATATTCTAATCAATTTTTATTTTAAAATTTGTTTTTATTTTAAAATTTGTTTTTAACATTGTTAGACTCATCCCTACAAATATCTAATACCATATCAATAACTAAAATAAAATTGAAATAGATTGGTAACAAAATTTAATATAAATACTAATATACACATATTTATTAATCATGACTAACAAAGACCAAAACAATAAGTCCCCTAAAAGCCAATACAATCTGCGCTCATCCGAATCATCTACTTCTAAACATAATAAAAAGTTAAAGAAGAATAAAGATTCTGATAGTGATAGTAGTAATAGTGGCGACGACGAGGATTCATATAGTATTGGAAGTGATAGTGACGAAGAAATGGATATGGTTGAATACCGAAAAATGCTTAATAAAATATTTCCATCCAAATATATGAAAAATAAAGTTAAGCATACACAACAAGAAGATAAGAATACGAATAAGAACAAAAATAAAATCGTCTCTTCTAAAAATCAGACAGACACTCGTAATAAAGATAATAACAAGACTAGTAAAAAGTCTAGTAAAAAGTCTAAGCAAGTCGAAGTTATTGAAAGTTCCGATGAATCTGAACGAGAAGGTGATGGTGATGATGATAATTCGGACGAATACGAAACAGTTGACGAGGACGAAGAATCCAGCGATGAAGAAACTTCTATTCGTAATAAAATGTCAAAGAAGGGATTTAATATCATATTTACAATTGGCGATAAATATGACATTAATGAGGACTATGACGAAGACGAAGACGAAGATTACGAAGAAGGCGAATCAGAAGATGAATCAGAAGATGAATCAGAAGATGAATCAGAAGACGAAAATGATGGAGAATACAGTAATAATAAAAATCATAAAACACAAAAGTCAGTAGAAGATGATGATGAAAAACTCAAATCTATTGAAACCATCCAAACGATGCGTAAGGCACTTGAATCCATGTTAGAAAATGATGCAAATAATAAATTTATTAAAAAGGAATTGAAGGAAATGGACGTAAAGGAACAACAGTTAAAAAAGGAAATGGAAAAGAAAACTCGTAAGGAAAAAACAAAAAATGTAAAAAAATTCAAAAATTTGATCAACAAGAAAAACATGATGAATGATTTTAAATTCTTCAAGGAAAAATTGACAACTGACCAACAAGCAAAAATTATTAATGAAGTTGAAGAGGTGAATAAGATTAATATTGTTCAAAAACCATATCGTTTAACATTATTAGAATCATCAATTCCAATCCATCTAAAATCAATTGCTCTTAACAAGATTGACTCATTGCGGTACATGGAGCCTGGAAATGGCGAATATTACAAAATTAAAAATTGGGTAGATACCTTTATGCAAATTCCCTTTAATATCTATAGAAGTTTGCCATTGCATATCGATGACGGTATTGATAAATGCCACGACTTTATGGCGAATTCAAAAATTATATTGGATGAGGCAGTTTATGGTATGAATGACGCAAAAATGCAAATTATGCAAATGGTGGGCCAGTGGATTAGTAACCCGTCTGCTATTGGTACTGCAATTGCTATTAAAGGTCCAATGGGTACAGGTAAAACAACACTAGTAAAGGAGGGTATTAGTAAAATTCTTGGTAGAGATTTCGCATTCTTAGCATTAGGTGGAGCAACTGATAGTAGTGTCCTTGAAGGTCATGGTTATACATATGAAGGGAGTACGTGGGGTAAAATCGTAGATATTCTTATCAAGTCTAAATCAATGAATCCTGTTATTTATTTTGATGAGTTAGATAAAATTAGCGACACACCCAAGGGTGAAGAAATTGCTGGTATTTTAACCCATTTGACAGATACTACACAAAATTCACAATTTCATGACAAATATTTCTCGGAAATCGACTTTGATTTAAGTAAGTGTCTCTTTATATTCAGTTATAATGATGAAAGTAAAGTAAATCCGATTCTATTGGATAGGATGTATAAAATCCAAACAAAGGGCTATGACAAAAAGGACAAGGTTATTATTTCCAACAATTACTTAATTCCAACTATTATTCAGCAAGTTAATTTTCAAAAGGGTGACATTACGATTCCTAATGAAACGATCGAATATATTATTGAAGAATATACTATTGGAGAGAAGGGTGTTAGAAACTTAAAGCGATGCTTAGAAATTATCTATACCAAGTTGAATTTATATCGTCTCATGAAACCAGAGTCTAAATTATTTGAAGACGAAATGGCATTAACAGTACAATTCCCATACACTGTTACTAAAGATGTTGTCAAAACGATTATTAAAAAAGAGGATGGTGACAAGAGTTATTTATTCAACACAATGTATGTATAAACATACGTCGTATATTCTAAAAAAATTATATTTATAAAATAAAATAAAATAAAATCTTATTTTTTATTTTATTTCCGTTCCGTTCCGTTCCGTTCCTTTTACACATTTGATCAGAATGACTAAATGTTTACACAATTACCCCCTTACCACTTACCCATTACAATATTTAAAACTCGGCAGGTGCAATGCTTCTATTGCCACCACGCTCATTGATGTAAGAAACTTGTTCTTGTGTAATACAAGCGCAACCAGTGCTAGAAGAATATGTGCTAGGACAACATTCAGGTTTAAACTCATTATCGGCAAACATATATAGCTCTCCTTCAGGTAAAGGAACTGGTGTTCCCTTGTACATTTCATAACGGTCTTTTGTCTCAGTATATCCCATTTCAGAAGCATAATTATTGGCCTTGTTTACCCAACTGCCATATACATCACTTCCTACTGTAGATTCAATGGCACTTCCCATCACTTCCATACCCTCAACAACACCAACTTTGCTACATGAACATAACATATGGGTTCCTAATATCATACCCAAAATTATACATATAATTACAACTTCAACACGAAATGTTAAACCAAATAATTTAAATTCCATACTATACATATTTATTAGATAAAAATATAACATTTGAATGATTAATTTTTACAAACATATTAGTAACATATATTTTCCTAAAAATGAAATTATTTCAAATTATTTCAAATTATTTGGAAATACACCTATACATCAATGTACAAGATTAAGGTAGTCCAGGCGGAGATCCAGCATGCATACGCAATACGTTTCCTGAAATGACTATCACCATTATTAACGGTATCGTTATCATGATAAATACCACAATTGCTGGTATTGCTGCAAATAATCCTACAAACGGTATCGCTAAATATCCAATGATAGAAACAACCATCATTATAAGAAGAGCAATCGATGACTTCAATATAGTATCGAACATTGCACGTAATGTCATATAAACGCCTAAAAACGTATACATTACAGATGTTATCATTCCTTGAGATTTTCCAAATAAATCCTTTATTTTTATTACTATATGCGTGATCGGTATTAAAATATTTAATGATTTGTTCATTATTTCTTTATTCACTTTGGCTAAATCACTTCGCATCTTATTAAATAATTGTCGGATTTCGTTTACTGCATCTGAAATAACCTTAATAGCCGATAAAAGCATATTTGCAGCATAGTGAAATGGCAATAATACGGTTCCTATCATATCTCCTAAAATGGTTTGGATACAACCTGAAAAATTTTCTGATGTAAATTCAAACACTGTCTTATTCGATGGCTTATTAATAATGCCTGCAAATGGCATAACCGATGGATTACAACGCTGATTCACCCAATCCTTTTTTATTGGTTGCAAATTATTTAATACATGAAAATATGCCATTCCTAATAGCATAACTACTATGAAAATTATAGTTAACCATAATGACCCCCCATATTTCTCTAAAAATCCTGTTTTATATATTTTATTTATATCTGTAATAAAATTATCCATGTTATATTTACCGAGTATAATATAATAGTGGATAATTTTATTACACTATTATATTCGTTTACATTCTTATACATCCATATTCGTTGTATTGTATTCGTTGTATTGTATTCGTTGTATTGTATTCGTTATCCTAATTTACCAACTGTTCGTATAAGACCACCGGGTGGACCATTCCAAGTACTTTGTGCTGTCATTATACTTCCTTGTAGCAAATACATTAATGTGGCCATTATTCCAACCATTTTACCCATTGTATCTTTGGTCTTAATTAACATTTGCTGAAAAGCAATTAATATATTCAAAAATATTCCAAACACGCTTTTTATTACATCTGTAATCATATTTCTTAATTTGTTAATAAATACTCTCAATTGATTTACTGAACCGGCTAACCCAGACATTGATGTATTCGCCACCTTCATAATATAGTTCAATGGCAATAGGAAGGAACCCATCATGTTCCCCTGTATTGATTGTACACAATAAGTAAAATTACTTCCAACACTGTGACCAAATGTACTTGCAAATGGCATAACCATTGGATTACAACGATATTCAGGCCAGTTGTTTTGTATTTTTTTAATACCTACTGCTAAAATATTGAATAGATATAGTCCTACAAAACATATTATTATAAATATTGATAATGAAATATCACTAGATCGCATTTTGACTTATATTAGCGCTCTATTTTTTTTTTCCATATCAACTAAAATTATTTGGGGAGAACGATCTTAAATTTCCTATTGATTTTTTGCGTTATCATTACTTTTTGTGAGCTTTTCTCTTGGATCTTCTGGTTTTTCGGGGTTTTCTTTTACCACCACTCATACATCCCCATGAACAATTACCACCTGTTATACTTCTTCTACTTCTACTTTTACTACTTCTACTTTTACTACTTCTACTGTTACTTCTTCTACTTCTACTTTTACTACCTTGATTATCTCTTCTGTTCTGGTTTCTTCTACTAATTCTTTTACCTCCTGCTTGAATATTACATTCAGGTGTAGTGCATATATTGGCGCTAGAATTTCCGGCACATACATCACATTTGCTATCAGCGTTTGATTGTAATAATGTACCGTTCCCCTGAATACTTGCCCCGGTTGAACTCATGGAATCACTTGCAACTTGAGGACCAGGTGATGTGAATGATGGTACTGTATGGACACCTCCTCTATAATTTTTGCGACTGCGGCTACGCTTTCCTTTGCGGCTACTAATACGGCTATGTCTACGTGTTTTTCCGCCACCATGAGCATTGTTTAAATTATTTTGGGCAGTGGCATTTCGTTGATTGTATAATAACGCAGATTCACGGTGACTAGAAGCACCCTTTTCCATAGAAACTTGTTCTACTGGTATCGTTGTGGCTGTTTGATGAATCTCATGAGGAGCAGTCATATAAGATATCAATAGAAAATAATATATTCCATTTTTTTACAATATAAAAGTTTCTACATATAACTATATACATGAACGAGACAGAGAGATTAAATCTACAAAAAATGATTCAAGCGAATGATGCTGAAGATAAGACAGAACAAATACGTCAACTTAAGCATAGTCAAAAAATATACAACGATGTACAAACACTTTTAAAAATTAAACAAGACAATATTGCACTTCTCAATGATACTGATAATATGAACACATTTGATAATTTGTGTTCTGATAAATGCAACTTTTTATTTACTCATTATACTGATATTTTCAATCGTGTTAAAAAGGACGAAATCGACCTACAAATATTAAATAAACTATTAACGGTTCTTCGCTCTATTGAAGAGGGACAATTAGGACAACACGAAGCCTCTTTTGAAATTGGAAAGGTACTCAAGGAAATATATATTGATAGTGCTTTGCGCAAATCAGCTAATTTGGATAAACAACATGATGACGGTGACCCTGATAGTAAAGAAGACGAAATTGCTAAAGCAGAACCTGTTAATATTTCGTGGTCACAATTCAAAGCAAAGTCTGCATAGTATATCTATATCATCTAGTCATAAATTATAGGTAATCGTTATTTATTCACACTAGATTGATCAAGAACAATTATACTAAAAATATAATATTTACATAATATATTACATGTTTGAAATTGGTGATAATATTTACATAAAAAAATATCAAGGTGATACTTTATTGCCAGATACAAGTAAACCTTATACAATTATTGGTCTCGATAATAAGGTTGAAAAGAAAAAATTTACAGGTTCTTTTCAAAAATACGCCATGTTACACAATGGGGAAAAGCAACTGGTCTACACTTATGATTGCTATACGAAAGAACGCGTATTTTATGTTGAAAAAATAGTGAGATGGTATCACGTTTTTTGTTGTTTTTATGATTTGTAACACACCTTCAACATTCAATCATACACACTTAAATATAAGTCATCTAGAATAGTATACATATGACTTATATATTGGTTATAGTAGAATCACCTGCTAAATGTGGTAAAATAGAATCATATTTAGGCCCTGGATACAAATGTATTGCTAGTTTTGGACATATTCAAGAATTACCTGGTATTAAATATATCGATGTGGATAATAATTTCAAACCTAATTTTCAAGTCGTAACTACTAAATCACAACAAATCAGCAAAATGCGAACTATGATCAAAGGAGCAAATGAAGTATTGTTGGCACTGGACGATGATAGAGAAGGAACTGGTATAGCGTGGCATGTTTGTCAATTGTTTCATTTGCCATTCACTACCAAGAGAATTCTATTTCATGAAATTACAAAAGACGCCATTGTAAAGGCCGTTCAAAATCCAACCCGATTGGATATGAATGTGGTGCATGCACAACAAGCAAGACAAATCTTAGATATTCTTGTCGGATATAAGATAACTCCTCTCTTGTGGAACCATATTACTAAAAATTCGAAGAATAGTTTATCTGCAGGTAGATGTCAGACACCTGCTCTACGCATTGTATATGACAATCATAAAGAAATAGAAGTCGCACCTGGGAAAAAAGTATACAATACTACCGGATATTTTACAAAATTGAATTTGCCGTTTGGGTTGGACCATAATTACGAAATTGCCCTTATGAATAATAATATAATGGAAGCGTTTTTAGAGGAAAGTGTTAACTTTACACATGTATATGAATGTTCCGAACCGAGGAGTACCACGAAAAATCCACCTACACCTTTTACTACCAGTTCGTTACAACAAAAAGCAAGCAGCGAATTAAACATATCACCCAAAGAAACAATGTCTCTATGTCAAAAATTATACGAAGGTGGATATATTACTTACATGCGAACGGATAGTCGAGTATATAGTTTGGAATTTCTTGAAAAAACCAGCGAATATATTTGTGATACTTATGGGGGTACATATGTTCATGAAAATATTTTTCAATTGAGTGAAAGAAATAATGATAATGATAATGATAATGATAATGATAATGATGATAAAAAGAACATCGCAAAGACAAAAAATACAAAGACTAAGACTAACTCTAAGGCAAGGGCTAAAACAAACGACAATGCTGATAATAATGCACAAGAAGCACACGAAGCTATCCGACCAACCAATGTTATTGTCAATGATATTCCAGACGGTTTTTCTTCAAGAGAAAGACGCATGTATAAATTAATTTGGTCAAACACGGTTGAAAGTTGTATGAGTGCGGCAAAATATAATTCAATTACGGCAAAAATTACTGCTCCTATGAATCGCCTGTATAAATATTCTACAGAACTTGCTGTCTTCCCTGGATGGAAAATTGTAAAAGGATACGATAAAGAAAATCCATCATATCAATTATTACAAATGTTAGGACAACATAATTTTTCTACTAGCAATTCTACTAGCAAGACGAGTAATGAAATATCATACAATAAAATCACATGTAAAGTCAGTCTCAAAGAGTTAAAATCGCATTATACCGAAGCAAAATTAGTGCAATTACTAGAAGAAAAGGGTATTGGTCGTCCATCTACATTTTCGAGTTTACTTGATAAAATTCAGGAACGTGGATATGTGAAAAAGGAAAATGTAATTGGAAAGAAAATGAAATGCATTGATTATAGTTTGGTTGGTGATGAATTAGAAGAAATTGAAGATATACGCGAATTCGGAAATGAAAAAAATAAATTAGTTATTCAACCAATCGGTATTTTGGTTATTGAATTCCTGTGCAAACATTTTGATAAATTATTTGATTATGAATATACAAAAAAAATGGAAACTGAATTAGATAAAATTGCCAAGGGTTCTAAAGAATGGACTGACTTATGTTCAGACTGCTTACATGATATTGATACACAGTCTTCCCTACTGAAACCATCAGATAAATCGGCTATTCAAATTGACGAAGACCATGTATATATGATTGGTAAATATGGCCCTGTTATCAAAAAAATAAGGGACGGAAAAACAACATTTCTACCTGTAAAAAAAGACATCAATATGGATATGTTACAACGCCGCGAATATACATTGGATGATATTGTTGATATTTCTGGTAATCAGACGAAGGCATCCTCACTCGGAAAGCATAATGGAAATGACGTGTTTATTAAAAATGGCAAATATGGTCATTATGTTGAATGTGGCACTATTAAAAAATCTATCAAAAGTTTGGATAAAGATATTCTTGATAAAGGTGTGGAAGAAATCACACTGAACAATGTTATGTCTCTCTTGACAAATTCGGGAGCGAGTACTCTAAATAGCGCTATTTTTCGTATTATTAATAATAATTCTAATATTCGTAATGGTAAATTTGGACATTACATTTATTATAAAACAAATGAAATGACAAAACCGAAGTTTATTAAATTATTGGGATTCAAAGGTGATTATAAAACATGCGCGTTAACGGAATTAGAACAATGGATAACCAAACACGTGTAATTCTTATGAATTTATGTTTTATGAATTTATCTTCAAGTGTGTATGAACATACAATACATCGATCGTCATATTTATAATTGATATGTTCCGGGCCTTCTTACATGATACTCACGTGCTATTTCATCTCGCAACATATTAAATTCTATGGCAAAATTAAAATTGCAATTACGAAAATCCACAAGTCTGCCATCGTGATAACGAAATTTAAATTTTAATTTTTTTATTTTCGATAAGGGTGGATGATAATGCGACATATTTTGCAAATCAATACGTGTATCGAAATATCGATTGTTGGGTAAATTTAGGATCGGGATTTTCGCAAAAGCCGCATTCACAATACCGTTATAATCATTATTATATTTAGCAGAAGTATTTTCAGGATAAGGTTTTAATTCGTCGATAGAATCAAATTTGTCCATTTCCATATAAATTGCCGAATCACCGTCAATGCATATACTGTTTGACGACTTAATATAATATGCTTTTGCTGATTGACCAGGCGTTAATCCCGATGCATCAGGAACTAACCATGTATAATCATCGTAATCAAATACAATGTTTCCACTCGTGTCGTTTCCACTTGTATCAATACCAACATACTCTTCTTTGTCGTATCCTAAGTTATAAGGTAATCCCCATTTTGTATAATGGTTCCATATGTTAGATTGCCGACAAAAATTAGAACTGTCAGATACTTCAGGAAACGTGTATTCGATTTTTTCACCAAATTTCATGGCGAATTCGTCGTAATTATTACCTATATATATTTGTTGCCCAACTTCGTCGTAATATACTTTAAAATTGTTATATGATGGACTTGTTACTGGAACACCGGATGGATCTGTGTAATTTAACAAATAAGTATAAACCTTATTATTCATTTTATTTTCTAATTCATTTGCTAATTGTCTTCCGGAATAAAACCCTTCCTGAATGGCAATTTCATAAGTATTGTCTATATTTGCCACCAATGCTAAATATAAACTACTGTTCATACGATTGTTGGCACGTATTGTAAATGTCAATTTCGTATTTTGATAATTGTTGCTAAATGTATAATAATTTGACGGTAGGCCAATTTCTATTAATCTCGTAGATTGAATATTGGACAATGATTCGGGTAATTCTATTTCAAAGTGGTTTGCATTCGGCCATTTCTTTACGTCTCTATCTTCGGAATGAATCGTCACTAATTTACGGTCTAATACATACGTGTTTTCTCGTGCAATTAACTGATGCTCTCTACTTACATTATAATTTGGAGGAATCGGTTGAATATTCATTTATATTGTGAATAGATTATTTTATCATTTTTTTACTCTATTACACACTTACATTCTTGAATATTTACTTTACACCAATTTACAAATTCTTGAGTATTTTTATAGCATGATAGAATATACACATATGAACACAGTTCAAAATGCTACATATACACCCATTAAATCGGTTCCGTATGATATAAAAATATTTTCTGCTTTAGCTATTGTTGCCCTTGTAGTTCGTATGATTTTTGCCGAAGTGGGAAAAGATTATGCCACCGCAACTGTTTCCACGTATGGATTCTCACTTCTTGCTCTGATGGGTATTTTAGCAAGTAGTTTCGCACTGAATTATAAAGGGGATATGAAGGAATCTTCTTATACTTTCTTTAAAAAGATGATATCCCATGCTATACCTAGTCTTACTTTAGCAATTATTATTGTTGCTATTTTAGTTCAAAATGTTGTTTATTTTGATAAGATTAATGAAGGAAAGGTCGCTGGTGAATATTTCCAATTTTCAGGGGTTTCCTCTTTTTTAATATTGGTTCAATTAGGCCTTGTTCTCAAGTATATGATGGATATTATGAAAGGTACTAGTACCAATAATAATACTGACAGTAGTAAATTATTTTCTATTTTAGCAAATGAATTGTTTTATATTATTTTAATTGTCACTATGCTTAATTTATTCATGACTGGTATTTTACAGGTCATTTTGCAATTCTTTTCTACTGATGGGTAACGTATTTAGACATTTAGACATTTAGACATATATTATCTAATAGTATATTATAACGATGCCCACATACACTGACTCTACAGGAGTTACGTGGAACTACACGTTAGATGCTAGTAATTATGCATCAATTGGTGATGGTACAGGTAATTATGGTAGTGCCACAACTAGAGGAACAGATTTAAGTGGAGCAATTACGATTCCTTCCACAATAACTGACGGAGGTGTCACTTATAACGTTACAGGTATTGATGCTGCTGCCTTCCGGAGTTCAGGTTTAACTTCAATTACGATTCCGAATTCGGTTACAACCATTGGCCAAAATGCCTTCGCCTATAACGATGCTTTAGAAAGTATTACAGTAGAACAAGGTAATGTTAACTATAAAACAATTGACAATGTATTATTTAATTTTAGTGGAACAGAACTAATTAAATATCCTGTTGCTGATTCTAGGGTTGAATATACAATTCCCGATACTGTTGTATCCGTACTAGCTAGGTCATTTGGAATAAATTCAACTACAACTATAAGTTCCTTAACGAAGGTTAATTTTCCTAGTAATCTCCAAACCATAGGATCCTTTGCGTTTAGATATAATCAAATTGATATATTTGATTTATCTAGAACACAACTTACCACCATTGAAACATATGGCTTATCTCATTTTCCCATCACAACTTCTATCATTCTTCCTGATTCGCTTACAACCATTGGCGAACAGGCCTTCTATCAATGTACCAGTTTAACTTCGATTACCATTCCTGATTCGGTTACAACCATTGGCCAAAATGCCTTCCGTGAATGTTCCAGTTTAACTTCAATTACGATTCCTGATTCGGTTACAAGCATTGGCACACGTGCCTTCCAACAAACCGGTTTAACTTCAATTGATTTAGGTAATTCGGTTACAACTATTTCCGACAGTTGCTTCAATCAATGTTCCAGTTTAACTTCAATTACGATTCCTGATTCGGTTACAACCATTGGTCGATGGGTATTCGAGCAATGTACCAGTTTAACTTCTATTACTTTACCAACCAATGATAATTTTACAACTATTTCCGAAAGTTGCTTCTATGGTGCTTCAGGTTTAACTTCAATTACGATTCCTGATTCGGTTACAACCATTGGTCGATGGGCCTTCCAAAAGTGTTCCAAATTAACTTCTATTACTTTACCAACCAATGATAATTTTACAACTATTTCCGACAGTTGCTTCTATGATGCTTCAGGTTTAACTTCAATTACGATTCCTGATTCGGTTACAACCATTGGCCAATATGCCTTCTATCAATGTTCCAGTTTAACTTCAATTACCATTCCTGATTCGGTTACAACCATTGGCCAACAGGCCTTCCGTCAGACCGGTTTAACTTCAGTTGATTTAGGTAATTCGCTTACAACCATTGGCTCATATGCCTTCTATCAATGTTCCAGTTTAACTTCAATCATTATTCCTGATTCGGTTACAACCATTGGCTCAGGTGCCTTCCAACAAACCGGTTTAACTTCAGTTGATTTAGGTAATTCGCTTACAACCATTGGCGAATATGCCTTCTATGGATGTTCCAGTTTAACTTCAGTTGATTTAGGTAATTCGGTTACAACCATTGGCTCAAATGCCTTCTTTAGATGTTCCAGTTTAACTTCAATCATTATTCCTGATTCGGTTACAACCATTGATTATGGTGCCTTCCAACAAACCGGTTTAACTTCAATTGATATTCCTGATTCGGTTACAACCATTGGCCAATTTGCCTTCTATTATTGTTCCAGTTTAACTTCTATTACTTTACCAACCAATGATAATTTTACAACTATTTCCGTAGCTTGCTTCTATGGTGCTTCAGATGATGCTTCAGGTTTAACAATTGATTTAGGTAATTCGGTTACAACCATTAGTAACAATGCCTTCAATTCATGTACCAGTTTAACTTCAATTACCATTCCTGATTCGGTTGAAACCATTCACTATAGGGCCTTCGCATCTTGTTCCAGTTTAACTTCAATTACCATTCCTGATTCGGTTACAACCATTGACTCAAATGCCTTCGGTGCTATCGGTTCTCCTTCCACCGTTTATGTGAAAGATGTTGACCCTAACGATGCTTATACCATGACAACATTACAAAATACAATAAGTGGTAAAATTAGTGGAACTGTCACGTATGAACAATGGGTCGACAGTAATGCTAATGCTAATGCTAATACCGCTCCTCATACAGTAACCTTATCTGATATTAGTTGCAATGAGAATACACCTTATACTGCTACTGTCAGCGCCACTGATGATAACGGTGACATTTTAACCTTTTCTCTGAGCGGTGCAGATTCTGCTGATTTCACCCTAACTGGAACAACATTAAGTGCAAACGCTGTATTTGATTTCGAAACAAAAGCAACATATAATATCACCATCACAGCATCCGATGGTTCATTGAATACTTCTGCTGCTTTCATAATTACTGTGAATAATGTCGTAGACACTGCTGCTGAGTTAGTAGCAGATGTATGTTTCATCGCAGGTACACCTGTAACATGTGATCAGGGATTTGTAGCCATTGACAAATTAGATGTTTCCAAGCACACCATTCGTGGAAAGCCAATTGTTGCTGTTACCAAGACTAT
>Ga0209302_10000172_pt1 | contig 40804 bp, 36 predicted proteins | sample ArcOceMetagenome_2_FD_187445 | JGI IMG/M metagenome (GOLD analysis project Ga0209302, IMG submission 187445) | Marine eukaryotic phytoplankton communities from Arctic Ocean - Arctic Ocean ARC135M Metagenome (SPAdes) (version 2) | ecosystem: Environmental > Aquatic > Marine > Oceanic | place...
AATCAACAATATGGATTTAACTTGATAACGTCAAGTAATAAGGTATTATCTAAAACAGATAATGTAATGTTTCAGTATCATACATATTCCCGTTGAAAACTGTAAAATTGATATACTATATTACATATATAATATAGCATAACAAACTAATACGATGAATGAAGTCAGAGTATTAACAAAACCGTATAATCGGTTACCATATGAATTACAACGGTATACGTATTCGTTTATTTATCCAGATGTACGATTAGCGTGTGGATTCCCCAGCGACGAGTCAATTTATAATTTACTATCTGAATTAGTAGAAACATATACTGGATTTACAACTGGCACGATAGAACTTGTTAGTAATATATTTTATAAATATTTCCCGAGTGAAACAATATATCAATCTGATGAGAATGAATTAATTGTAAAATATCTATATCTCGTATTTGATAAGGATGATAGTGGGAGACATATACATTGGTATGAAGAAACTGGGGATACAGACTATAATGGCTTTATACAAGAGCTATATGAAAAAATTATATATGAAAAAAACAAGACGGGTGATACAAAATTATTATATAAACTAATGGCAAGCTACCAATATCATTTAACTCACTCGGATGAATATTATGATATGGTTATGAATGTCGACTAGAATTTGGGTTCCAATTTATATAAATTTTCTTTTATGTATGCATTATGTATATACACTCAATCAAAGATTCATGGAGGAATTCAACCAGACTTATAAAGAGGTAGTAGATTTAGCAAAGGGACTAGATGACAAAATCGAAGCGTTTGATACTAATTTAATAAACCACAACGTTACCGATAAAGAAAAACAAGCTATTATTGCCGTGGGGTTGCACCCTGCGTCTAGATTAACCGAAAAATTAGATGAATTAAAAGGAATATACAAAACTGGTGACAAAAAGTTAAAGGAACAGATATGTGTTGCACTAGATCGTATTGTTGGCAAGTTGCATTATATTGTTATCGAGAAGACATATCTAGATTCTGGTCCAAATGAAGATGATAAAGTATTATATGAATATGTATATGACCTGTATGCTGATTTGTGTCTTACTGATGTCAACTTAGAAGGTGGAAAACGCAAGAAAAACAAGAATAAAAGCAAACGCAAAAGCAAACGCAAAATCAAAAGCAAACGCAAGGTGGGGAAATCCAACAAACTTACAAAAAGGCGAAATCCCAAAAAGTAATGTTATATTTGTATAATTTGTATATTTTTTTGTCCCAAAAAATAGGGAACTAACTCATCATTACGATAATTATTAATGTATCGTATCTCGCTAATTCCAGAAGCAATCAACAATCGACAACAAATCAGACACGGATAATGTGTAATATAGACGACACTTTGGTCGCTCGATACTCCTCGCTTAGCGCAATCACACAATGCGTTTTGTTCTGCGTGGAGAGTAGCCTGTTCGTGATCGTCTCGGACTATACTTTTATGGACGCATCCGGGTAAAAACCCATTATAACCTTGACTGATAATTCTGTTTTCTTTTACTAATAAACACCCAACTTTTAATCGTTCACATGGAGAACGTTTTGAAGTAACTTGTACTATTTCTTTAAAATATGTATCCCAATCAGGTCGTGACATGGATGTAACACAATATAATTAGTAACTAACTGTGATATTATATCATTCATTTTTTATATTGATTGAGAACATAGTTGACAATACAATTTTCAAATACACCATTGATATATGTAAAAATTGATTTAAACGCAGTTGGCATTATATCTATATATAACTAAAATGGGTAAATACGATTGTCCTCGTTGCGGCAAGGCCTTTAAACAAAAGTCGCATTTTGAAACCCATACAAATCGGAAGAAACCGTGTGAAAATACGATGGAAAAGGTCAATGAGATGGTAGAGAGGGCAGTGGAAGAACGTCTCAGTGCCATGTCCGCTCCTGAAAATACTACTGAAGAAGTAATCCCTGAGACTGAGCCAGAAGATATCATGACAATATTAAATAACACATTGGAGACAAAGAGTTATGCCGATATAGCGAAATATGTAAATGTAGCAGTAGGAACGGTGAAGCGTTGGAAGGAATTAAATTTAGTTCCACCATCATACCAGTTTGATTTGATGAAACTCAACAACATTCCGATAGATTATTCCAAATATTCATCTAAGGAGAAGGACCAGTTCTATACTCCAACGGAAACCGCTCGTAAATGTTTTGATATCTTCCAAGAATTTCTATTAGACAAGGGTGAATCCGACACGGAATATACATATATTGAGCCATCAGCTGGGGACGGTAGCTTTTTAGAAGTTCTTCCGAAAGACAGAACAATATCAATGGATATAGAACCTAAATTTGAGAATATTGACACTCAAGACTATCTTTCGTGGCTTCCTTCTGATAAACAAAAAAAGTATATTGTATTTGGTAATCCACCATTTGGTCTAAGAGGACAATTAGCATTAAAATTCATAAATCATTCATCTACGTTTGCTGATTATGTATGTTTTATTCTGCCTCAATTATTTGAGAGCGATGGGAAAGGGGTTCCTCGAAAGAGAGTCGAAGGGTATAATTTGGTTTATTCTGAAAAAATAGATACGAGTTTCTACGAACCAAGCAAAAAGGAAGTGAGAGTAAATTGTATATTTCAAATATGGTCTAAGACACATACGTCAGATAAATATACAATTCAAAAGACAGACAATGACGTAGTAAAAATTTATTCGTTATCAGATGGTGGAACCCCGTCAACTACCCGAAATAGAAAAATGTTTTACGATTGTGATATATATATACCTTCCACGTGTTTTGGAAAGGATACTATGACGTATTATACAACGTTTGACGAATTGCCCCGAAGAAGAGGATACGGAATCGTCTTCAATAAAAATAAAGAAGAAAATATTCAAAAATTCAAAAATATAGTATGGAGCGATGTGGCATTTTTATCAACAAATTCGGCATATAATATACGCACTTCACAAATTACAGAACAATTCGTTTAATAAAATCCCCGATAGTATCAAATTGAGTGTCCTCTGTTATTTTTATTGTATGTCCGTTTAAAATCGACTGTTCGTTTAACTTAGGTGTTGTATCTAATTTAAATGCCCCCGATTTCTTTCTCCAGCAAAATGAGCGTGTTGGAAAATATGGTTCGCACCTTACGCACTGTTTATATTGTTCCTCTGTGAAATTAGGGAAAATAGTAATGTATACACATGATGGATCTACATCAATAAACGCCATATAGTCGGCATGCCATGGGAATTCACCTAATTCATGCTGAAAGCTCGTATTTCCCCCACAATGAGCGGTTTTAATTTCAATCGTTTTTCCATTTATGACGCCATCCCCCGCACCTCCCCCTATTTTTTTTGTTTTTGTGCCGTCAATTGCTGAGTCAATTTGTTGGTTTTCACATATTTTACCAAGAAACATCTCCCCTACGTTTCCAATGTTATTGGATTGAAGATTCGGTAAATACTTAAATACACTATTTTTCCAAATATCCAGACGATTTTCCTTTTCTTTTTGTTCGGTTATAATATTTAATAGTGTATTTGTTGGATTATTTACATTATTTGTAGCAGGCGATTCTTGAATAACAGTATTATCTTCAATATTTATATCCAATTGATTTTCAGAAAATACCTCATTTATTTGTGTAGCGGCGCGTCTTACCCCCAAATTACATTTATTGGCTGATAATTTTGCTAGGCGAAGCATATATAGTATATAGTGTAATTGAAATAACGTGTATATAGTAATTTCAATTTTTTCACCGTAACCTCAAATAATTCGCATATGTTTCCCTATCGAGGTTACATAAATAGAATCATAATTCACAGTAAACCCCAAATCTTCTAGTATGCCGAGAGTGATGGGTGTGATATAATTATGTCTATTGATGAACCCAGTCATAATTTCATTTGTTATAACCGGATAATGGGTATCATTTATATATCGCTTTTCCAGGTCATAATCCCCGTCTTTGCCTTCTTCTAAGTGGGTTCTCACTGTTCCTTCTTCAAAATCATTTTCTATAGGTAAAAATTCTATATTTTGACTGTCAATTTCGTTTTCCTGGAGAACATCCTTATATTGAATTATTCCGAGTTGTCCGGTATATACATTTGGAGGTGTGTCGTGTTCTCCACGTATATAAATAAAACCATACATTCCTAATCCCACTAATCCGAATATATGTAATATTTCGTGTATGAGTACCACACTGAGAATTGGATATTCAACATCGTTCAATGTGACTATATTATCGATCGCCTTCTCGTTTAATATTATTTCTTGGCTATACCAAGATGCTAACCCGTAAGTTCCTTCATTCATACTATTGTCCAAAGATAGAGATATTTCGTATTTTTGTTTATTTGTTTGCGTGACTATGTCATTCAAAACCGTGTACGCGTTTCTTACGTAGAGGTCTAATCGCGGGTCATCGTATTTTATAGAAAATAATTCATCCATTATGATAGTAGAAGTCGTTTTCTTTATGTATTGTACCCCCTCAAAAGTTATTTACAATTGAATTATTATGGTTACACGTGTATGGTGAGAACAACCCCGGATATTGTTTATATATCATGTACCATATATTCACTTCCCATACGAGAGCATTATGAGATTGAATATATTGAAGTGTTTCATGTTTCATAATGTCAGCAAATTGAATAAGAGACTGTTTATTGCCACCGAATATTCCTCCGGCAAAATACCAGCAAACTTGTTTATGTATATTTACATTGTGGTGTTGATTAAGGTCCCATATACTTGCGATTCGAACCGAATCATAGCATTTTTTAAGGGAATATATCGTAAGGTTCTCGTTGAATATTTTATACATGCCAAAATCAAACCATGTAAAATAATTACTGTCATATATATCGAGTTGAATCGCTTTACGTATCCATTCGGTTTTGTTGCACATAATTGAATAAAATAAATTGGTATCTTTTTCTGGGTTACCATTCGTAACATCTTGTAGTTTTGGTAAATACTTGGCCAAATAATTATCTTCATATGAAAATGGTATTATATGTGTTTGAGCGTTTTTGTATGTTTCAAAATAACGAATAACGCGATTGTCAATAAACACAATTTTATTCATTTGGATTGAAAGCATTTTTACTCCATTTTGAATGTAAAAATCTAAATTTTGGTAATGGTTCTCTGTAAAAACATAAGCAGATACTAAGACCGGATCCATATTATATAATATGAATATCTAATATGGTAAACTACAACTTATCATGCGTTTTTGCTACTTCTTGCTAAATCGTATGTATCTTTGTAGAAAGATGGATTGTTATGTTCTCGTATATGCTGTGTGTCTTTGGTTATGTTGAAAATCGGCTTTCCGCTTCCATAAAATATTTGAATTTGCTTTTGTCTCCATAATTCCTGTTTCTGCCTTGTGGTTAGGTTGCGAAATTCGTATGTTAGTTGATAATGATTCATATTTATATATTATATGCCTATTTTTATGTTTTTTGTATCATTTATGTCAATGTTCTCAATACTATCAAATAAATTTGATATACAAAATAAGAAATCGAAATATTTATTTTGAAAAATGTGGAATTCCACGTATAACTTGTATATTTTCAGGTAATTCTTCTTGATGTATATAATGAGCGACGTCATCCGCAATATATAACGTATAATTAACGTCTTTATTATCAACCATGCATTTGCCAGTCCATTTATCCAGTTTGAGAACTTCATTCAGTCCTCGTATTCTTCCAGTAACTCCCAAATGTTCGTTGGGTCGTTTTCCTGGTCGTCCGTTGGTGTGTTTTATACGCCATTCGCACGATAATGCGTTTTTATGGTCTACAAACCCAGTAAGTAATGCGTATATTTCCCACCCACCACCACGCCCGTGTGTATATACTGCTCCTCCCGAAATTTCTTCATTATGTTGTCTAAGTCGTCTATATGGACTGTTAGTCGATCCATTATAGGTGAGATGGCTATATTTATGCTGCCGATTACGAAGAATGTAACAATACCATTGTTGTGAAGGAGGGGAAACTTCGCAATTACTTAGATCCATTCTATATTGTATACATATAGAATCGTCTTTGTAGTGTTTTTGATAATTATGATATATCGATGTCAATGTTCTCAATCATACTAAAATATTATGTAATAAAAATGCAAAAACCTAAAAATTGATTCCTACCAAACGCATAATCTTTAAATCAAATAGTAAATCAAAATGCGTTCCGACTGTTCGAACACCGATATGCGATATATGGATTTTGCGGCAAATGAGGCAACGAAATCAAGTATACCGTATCGTCATGGTTGCATAGCAGTATCTTCGGGTAAAATAATAGCACGCGGACATAATCATGATAGAACTACATCTCGGGATGGCTTAATAAGCAACCGTGTATGTTCGTGTCATGCGGAGATAGACGTTCTTAGAAAGTGTCTAAGACTAAACAAAGCAACTAAGATATCACTTTATATAGTGAGATTAGGAACAAATAACAACATTCTATCATCGGGCCCTTGCGTAGAATGTTATAAGCAGATGAAGAAGTTTTCAATAAAGTCGGTTATTTATAGCGAAGACAATGGTGGTTTTTGTAAAACTCGTATGCGTAATTTTGAAACATCTCATACGAGCAGTGGTTCACGCGCGATTGACCGAAATTTAATAAAACGGTTAGGTGTAGTTTGATATATTTGTTGTATCGTTCATATGTTGGATTTATTTTATTTTTATGATGTATATGGAACCGGTAAACATAAATGTTGTGGATGTTCCACTGTATATTCCCTATTTCTTATCAATAAAGTATAGTAAAATGCAGAATGCAGGATTGGGTATATTTGCGGATAGTGACATTCCACAAGGGACATTTTTAGGTAATTACATGGGAGAAGTGCATCGTAATAAAGCAGAGTGTCCCAATAATGATTATATATTTAATACCGAAAGTTTTATGATAGATGGTTTGGATGTAACCAAATCGAATTTTGCTCGGTTTATGAATTGTTGTTACAATAATGAGGTGGAAAATGTATCAGTAATAAAATATGTAAATCCAGCCAAATCATGTGTATTTACAAAAACAAATGGAGAACAAATAGATATAAATAATTATGTATTTTTTTATGCTAAGAGAAACATACTAAGTGGCGAAGAGTTACTGTATAACTACGGAGTAGACTATCGCAAAAAACTAAATATAAAAATGTAATTTTACAACCGTATTTGTAAATCACAACTGTAGTTTACAAATACGGTTGTAAATTTGTGATTTTGTGTAGAAAAATACAATTATATTCAGAAATTTTACATTCATTCATTTGTATTCATAATAGTAGTATCGCTGCGTATAGCGTAATATTATTTAGAAAAATAATCTATATTGTATGTTTATAGATAACAATGTCGTGTGGTTGTTCAAAAGGAAGTAAATGTGGTTGTAGAGGTATGAAAGATATTTCGTATAATTGCGGGTGTGGTGACATGTCACATAATTATGCGCGTGATATGTCACATAATTATGCGCGTGATATGTCACATAATTACGTATATGATATGTGTCATAATTACGTATATGACATAAGTTGTAACCAGAAAAAAGATGTATCATATAATGTGACATCGTCACATTGTAGCACGTGTAATAAATTACTAACTAATAGTATGTCGCTTTATAGCGAAGTGTGTGATTGTTCCATTAATTATTTAATATATACTGGAGACATTAGTCATGCCGAAATAGAAATCGAGTTTGAATATTCCGATGGTCCAACTGGTCCAATGGGTCCAATGGGTGTTTCAGGCGAAATCGGTCCGACCGGACCAGCTGGACCAAGCATTGAACCATATAAGAAAACCTACTTATCAATATGCAGTATGAAGGAGCAATATATATTAATAGACGAGCCAATCGTATTTGAAGAACAAACAGCACTAATGGGCCATTGTAAGCATGTTGATGAAAGTTCGGAGATATATGTATGGAAATCGGGATATTATTTAATCAATATAAACATATATACGTTATCACCTTGTCAGTTTTCAATAATTAAGAATATGTTATATATTGTGAAAGGCAGTACGGTGGGAGGTATAAGCGGATCATTGCAGAACTCACATACATTTATAATTCACATAACGGACGATGATATGGTTTCGGATTTATCTGATTCTCCAACCGGTAAATCATGTATTCTTGAGATAGTAAATAGTTCATCAATAACTCTCGGCGTGAATTTGTATGGTTCTATAACCACTGGAACCCCGATACCGCAGATTACTGCGTCATTTACTATGGTTTGCATAGAATAATTCATTATATTATTTAATTATAATGAATTATGTAAACGAATTTAGACTACGGACTTTCTGATATAGATAATAATTTATGATTAGACACTATCCGGTCCAGTGGGTCCAGTGGGTCCAGTGGGTCCGATAGTACCATTAATACCATTAGTTCCAGGCGTTCCACGTGGTCCAGTGTTCCCAATTTTTCCATCATCTCCTTTTTCGCCAGTGTTTCCAATGGGACCAGTACCCCCATCAAAACCACTTTCTCCAGGAGATCCTCTTGGTCCAGTCGCACCAGTTATTCCATCTTTTCCAGGAAGCCCATCGGCTCCGTCTTTTCCAGAGGGTCCAGGAAGCCCATTTGCTCCATCTTTTCCGGAGGGTCCAGGTATGAATATAGGTGGTTCACCCCCTTTTGTTAGAAATTTTTTCCACATAGAGGATGAGTACCGATTAATTGATGATTTTTTAGAGGAAGAGTTAGCACGAGAACTGCTGCTGCTACTTGAATTGCTGCTGCTAATTGAATTGCTGCTGCTACTTGAACTGCTTCTGCTACTTGAACTGTTGCTTGAATCACTATCACTATCTAATTGTCCCGACTCATTTCATCTACGACGACCACCACCGTTAGGGGAGCATGAACGGGAACGAGAACGACTTCTTCCGCGTTTGTCACGGTTATCGCTATACACGTGTACGTTACCGCGACCCTCGTGATTTCCATAAGGACCAGCATGGCCTCCACCGTAACCACCACCGTAACCACCTAACCCACCTAACCCACCTAATCCACCTAGAATACCAGCCCCACCAAGAGGTAATCCAGCACCTCCTAGGATACCGCCACCGACAGGACCATAAGGATTGACTTTGTAAACAGTATTCTCGTCACGTAGACGGTCACGGTCAATCTGGTCGTTCTTTCCCTTGATTTCACAGCAGCAATCAGCTAACTGCTTAGTAATCTCAGTGTGGTTTTTGAGAGCGTCATATTTAGCTTCAGCCATCTGTGCGGAAATGACAGAACCCATTTTCTGTTGCTCTAATTGACCGACAGAGAACTGAGATGCAGATTGTGCGCTTAAGTCAGCCTTGCACTTCATCATCTCCATTTGTGAAGCAGCAAATTGTCCGTCCATCTTAGAAGTCATAAATTGTCCGAGTTTTTGTTGCTCTAATAACAGACTGGAATAATGGTCTGCGTTGTTCTGATTTAAATCAGAATGTCCTTTCACTATAGCAAGACCAATATCACCGAAACCAGAACCAATTGCCTGTCTGGTTTCCCACGCACCATCGGTAACGTGTTTGGTAAGAACATTCAAATTTTGAGTATTTGAATTAATCATCTCGGCACCGGTACGGTTGACGTCACTCAGTATAGAATGACGCACATCGGTCAATTTGGCATCAAGCTGACCCTGTGCGTTGACTGTGGTAACACGGCTCTCGCCAGCGTTGCGCTCAATAGAACCAAGAAGTGTTGTGTTTGCGCTCTGTGTTGATTGTACCGCAGCAGCACCATTGCGCTCAATGGCAATCGCCAAATCACGAGCACTATCTGCGGAGGCTTGTCTATTAGCTGCGGCAGAGATGGTTGTGGTAAGACGATTCTCACCAGCGACCTTCTCAATTGCGGTCATAATAGTACCACCATTACGTTCAACCGAACCCATTAATTGTCCTCCGTTACGCTCAACGGCAGAACTAACATAGGCAGTGTTCTTATCAATAGATTTACTATTCATTAGGGTGCCTTTCTCTACTGCGTCGCGTAGACCAAGAGTTGTTGCGTGAATATCTTTTGTTACAGCGACTTGGCCGGCTGTCAAATTGCGCTCGGCGTTGTTAATAGATTCGACGAATTTGTAATCATCGTCCTTAGGCTCGTAAGCGTAAGGGGGGTAGCTAAAATTTTGCCATTGTTGAAATGGCGCGCTTGTTGGGGGATACTTTCCGTTTGTCTCCATTGACATATAATACTAGTTCATATTATAAATTTCAAAAATAAAAAGAAAATCCTAAAGTAATCACAGCATTTACGGTGTCGTTACAATAGTTAGTAGACAATTAATACATATACTTACAAATATTACAACTTACATACTGTAATTACAGTTGTAATATTACAAATGGCTTAGCAGTAGTCGTGCGTATACCAAAATATTTAGGGAAAACAAAAAATATAATGAATTTATATTATGAAGAAAAATTCCGTTATTGAAGTACTAAGTTACGAAAATTTCATTTTGAAAACAAAATATAACGAAATGGTTCAATATGCCACAAAACTGGAAACTGAATTAACAAACATGAAAAAGAAGTATTCTACTGATTCTCCTGAAACACAAATTCGTATAATTTCTCTTCTTCAAATTAAAAACGCGCAATTAAACAAAGAAATAAACGAAAAAAACAAAGAACTTACCCAATTAATAAACGAACCTTTTGTATTATTAGATACGGATTCTCACAAATCCGGACATCCCTTATTTCATATATCAAAATATAAAACATGTCCGTCATCCATAAAACCCGATCATGATACAATGAGTGAGATTACGGAAGAATGATAATACATAACATATATAAAAAAATAGATTATATATGTTAATATATATATATAATTCCACAAATCTGTGAGATGGAGCGTATTATAATAACCGATAAAAATGTATGCTCGTTCTATAAAGAACACCCTTATATAGATGTTAATAGCATTAACCGCTTGTGTGTAGAACTATTGAATTCCGCTATTAATAATAGCGATGTATCCACAACCAATACTTTTCATCAAAAGATACTCAGTGAAATTTCAGAGAACAATCGTACGGTTTCTCTACTTCATGATACACTGACCTCCATAAAATCTGATAATTTACATTCATTCATTACTGAAATGACCGACATAAAAGATGATTATTTGGATGAATTGAAAACAATGGTAATTACCGAGACAACCGATAAAATAACAACTATAATGGAAGCAAACAATTCCAATCTACTGAATAAAACGGTTGATGTAATTCGTACTATTATACCTAATATAAACGCGAAGCAATTTGAAGAAATCAACCGTTCATTATATTCATTTCAAAAGGCAATTGCGGGTGATACGCAAACCTTACTGAAGTCAGTAGACACACATTCATTAAAAGATTACATGAATAACTTTGAAATAAAATCGTCATTGATGTTACAAAATATTCAGCAACCTATTTTATCTTCTATAACTGCGAGTGAAGAGAGAATAACAAACAACGTAAATTCAGTAAAAGATAATATCGCGACTACCGAAGAAACTCACAAAACCATGTTTCATAATATGAGTTCAGTATTAAACAATGGAAAAAGTAAATCCAATATAGAGAACATAACAAACAATCATTTTGTAAGTTTTTTGACAAAGTCATTTGCGAGTGCCGATATCTCATCCAAATTATTTGGAATGAATACTCCAACAACTGTAATGAAACGAATCAGAAAACCAGATGTATTGATACATAATTACGAGTTAGATACGAATGTATCTTCAGACGAGATGGCTTCGTTCATGAACGTTCTTAGTGACGAGAACAAGTGTGGTATATTGATATCGCAGTACTCAGGAATATCAAATAAAAATGATTTCCAAATCGAATTTCACAACAATAATGTTATCATTTTCATTCACAATTCGGAATATTCCAATCATAAAATAGAAGCCGCTGTAAACATAATAGATCATTTATATTTTAAATTGCAACAATTCAACAAAACTGGTATAAATGACGATTTCACGATTCCCAAAGACGTATTAGAAATAATCAATAATGAATACCAGATGTTTATGACGCAAAAGTTGGCGGTGATTGATGTATTGAAAGAGAGCCAAAAGAAAGTTATCGCTCAAATAGACGAAATAAAATTTCCATCCTTAGATAAATATTTATCTGGCAAATATTCGGCGCCCATAATAAAAACCGGACTAAAATGTGATATATGTAAATGTTATTCTGCGAATAATTTGAAGGCGTTAGCCGCTCATAAACGAGGATGTATGCGAAAACATGGATTATCTGTAAAAACAACCGAAAAGTCACGTGAACTATCCAATAGAAATGAGATTTGTATTACCCCGATATCTATGAAAGAGAACTAAGTAGAAAAAATAAAATAAAAACAAGAAAAATAAAACAGTAAATTTTGTAATTACTGTTTTATATATGTATTCACAAAATACAAATTTACGACAGCACATATGCTTTATTTAGTATATTAGTAAATTATGTTTTATATCACAATAGTATAAGAGATATGTTTGTGTATCCGGTTTATTATTCTCCGTACGTGTTACCTTATGGTGGTTACGGTGGTTATGGTGGTTATGGTGGTTATGGTGGTTATGGTGGTTATGGTGGGTATGGTGGTTATGGTGGTTATGGGCGTCATCGTCATGGACGAGGCCGAGGCCGAGGACGTAGACGTTGGTAAATTGCGAGTTTTCTTTGATAAATTAACCAAATAAAATATAATGGTTATATATAATGGATTTTGCGATATGGATTTTGCGATTACTACAGTTGACGTATCCAACGTTGCCATAGAGACTCCTATAGTTGATAAGATTAACCTTCATATAACTGAGCCAGTATTAGATTCTCATGTGGTTGTCCTCGTTCATTACCAAAATCCTGACGGATATCATTTAACTTCTAAAACGGTAAGAATAGAAGGCGATGAATACAATGATTGGGGGACGATGACAATTATATTATAAATCTAGTTCTGACAAAGTTAGGTCTAACAAAAACGGTATAAAAAGATGTATGATATATATCATATAATGGATTCTACACCACTTACCGCACCTTCGACTGTCCCCCCTACTGCCGATTCAACATCCGCACCTACTACTATGCCAAGATTGACTGAAATCCCGATTACTGATGATAATTCCGCGTTGAATGTTATGGTTGGATTTTTAGACACCGCCCAGAAACGCGGAGCATTCAGCCTAGATGAATCCGCCAAGGTATGGGAATGCGTGAAGCGCTTTATTCAAAAGTCCGATTCTGCTACTCTTTAAATAAAATAATATAATATGTGTAATTAATTGTTACATATATTAGATACAATCTTGACAATCTTCTATAAATTCTTCATCTGTTTTTTTAATTGGTTCTTCGAATTTCCCTTTTAATAAAGTAGTAATAATGGTATTTAAATCGTCCATAGTTGCGTCTAGTCGCAATATTTCTCCGGTTTTGATATTGAATATTTTGAATACTTTTTCTTCATACTCTTCGGTATAACTATGTCGCATTTTCCACAGCCAAGCATAAATAATAACTTGAACCAAATGTTCTACTGTAATTTCCGACGTGCATTTAAGTTCCCATGCAATAGTTTCGCTAATTAAATCAACCCGTCCAGTAAATCTGAATTGTTGTGTCTCATCAAATATGGTACTTAAATATTCATCTATTTTTTCATGTTGTTCCTCATGCGATTCATGTATAATCGTGTCTTCTACAGAAGGCATTGTGTTTTCACAATCCGGACCAATTACGTCACGTAATCTATTTTTACACGCCAATACCATATCGTCGGTTAACCAATTATATTCATCGCGATCTATCTGTTTTAATTTAAAATAAAGTGTTTCTTGAACGGCCACGCTGACATTGGCTACATACAAGTAGTCATTGATAGTTTCTATTTTTTCAGGAAGGCTATTGACAATTTCTTTCAAGAAAATATGGTCGTTCATCCGCATGTTATCAATTGCATTATCAATTACATCGAACAATACATTCCCTCGTGGTATATTATCAAATTCTTCTTCTGTTTCCGAAAATGCCTCTTTCAGATAATCATAATAAACACATGGAATAGCAATACCATTTAAATCACTAACCTCTTCAAAATATCCTTTTTTAGTTTCTATGACACTCGGAATATCAAGTGTTATGGTTTCATCCGTTTCTTTTATAAATACTCGGTCAATAATCGGCGATATCGTTTCAATGACACTTTCCGAGATGAACTTTACTAATTCTGTAGGTGTAATCCTGTGTTTTTTAACAACATTATCATTTATATTCATATCTTCTTCATCTTGAAAAATAGTTTGATGATGTCCTTTAAAGTTAATATAGTCGCATTTCTTCATTTCGATATGGCTCTTCTTCAAGAATTCAAGAGGACGGTCGGTTGCGTAATTATTGCTCTCTAGCAAATAAAGTCCTTCAGTTGCTCGTGTGGCAGCAACATATAATGTATTCGGACACATATCGCGAGCTAAAGTGCGGGCATTAAATCTAAAATATGCATTATCAAACCCTACAATAAAAACGTATTTTCGCTGCCGGCCTTTAACGCTGTGAAAAGTGGAAAATACGACTTTTCCATCAATGACTCTGTCGTCTATTTTATCACCTTCTAGCATAGGTACGTGACAAGGAACATCCTTTTCAACCAATGTGTTTTCAAGACGACGGATGTTACTATTCGCACCTTTCACTGATCCACCCAATACGAAAATTTCACTTGGTTTTACCCCATTTTCAAGTAGCTTTGTAATTTCACCATAAACCACCCTAGAAATATTACTACGTGAATTACGTACATATGTCACTACCGACCCGTCACGACATGCGTTCATTCTTTCTTCACCTAACATGACATCATTTACAAAGTTGCGCATTTGATTTGTTATACGGAATGACATTTTCATGGTACGCTTTTGGAAACCGGGTGTAGTTAGATTGGTTAGTCCGTCCCATACCTGGTCTGCCATGGTTAGAAACCGAATATCAGCACCTTTAAAATCATATAACCCCTGCATATAGTCTCCCAATATGAGTAATTGGATATTCGAGTCAATATCCTTGATGAATTTCACCATCAATTGGAAATAAAGCAATGTCATATCTTGACATTCGTCCAAAACAATCATATCATATTTCGGAGATACCTCTTTTAATGGCATATTTTTAAATAATAGACGACGTATTTCGGTATCGGTATATCCAGTAGATAAATAATACCGTTTTGCCAAACTATGATAAGTATGGACGGTGAGATTCTGTATATCGTTTTTCTCAACGGTTTCTTTTACGTCCTTACGCAAGGACGCGTTATATGTTAATTGTAATATTTTTGTATCTGGCATTTCTCTTGCTATCGATAAAATCAGAGTTGTTTTACCAGTTCCAGCAACCGCATCAACCATTACATTATGTCCTTCTTTTACAGTGTCTAATATACATTGTTGTTCGTCACTTAGCTGTATCATACGATATATTATTCTATTTGTTCGCTATACAATAATATAGATTAACGTTTATACCAATTATTTATATTGTTAAGAACGAGTATAAAACTATTCCAATTCATTGGAAATATCTAACACCTAAACGCATATGCAAAAATACCAACCGCAATTAACCCAATAAAAAGCCCCATATGATAATGATATTGCATATTACGATACATTTTCGTCCAGGCTTTTGTTTGTTCTGGTGTGACAATATGGTCTAACATATATTTTGTTTTAGGTGTGAGGACATAGTAAAAATAGTTAGTTATAAACGCGGACGTAGTTGAGATACAAACCATAGACATAGTGGAAAAGGTTTTATTCATAACGAGAGTATTATACAAAATGAATAACACAGCAATAAGGAAACCTAGCCCATAGCCAGTATAATAAATACGGGTCCGTTCATCTACAATTTCTTTATAAATTGTTTGCAACTTATCTGGTAATTGTTTTTGATACTTCTTCATAGTATCGTTATTTGACATAGCATTTGTCATATATATCATTCCAATAATGAAAATTATTGAAATAGCACAACTGATTCTACACGCCATTGTATAATATACAGTATATGATACAATGATAAATTATCTTCACGTAACTATTGTATTTTTCGGCGAACTTACCCATTCAGGTGTTTACATAATTTTTATTTTTTGAACGGGTTTTCTTCGTGTATTTTTAACACGCTTTCTAAAAGTTTTATTATTTTGAATTCCTCTTAATAATCGCATTTGCGCGGCAGCTTTTTCTTTGGTAGCACATTTTGCGAAAACCTTCTTAGACTCTGGATTATATACTTTATAACATGATTTATTTCGCACTTTACGTGTTTTGTAAGGCATTATATTATATATTATACAGAGAAATTATGATTGATTGATCTGAGAAGTATATATATCACCTCCATATACTACAGCTGATTGATACATACCATTAGATGATACTGATATTGATTGCCAACCCTGGGCGAAAAGTTTTGGATCAGGTGATATTTGCCAAGTCACCCCATAATCGATTGATATAAACACATATCCATTTTTTTCTACAGCGGTTTGATACTTTCCACTCGAAGATATTGAAACATCTTGCCATTGACGGTCACGGACATTATTATTCTCATTTTTCGTCCAATTATTTCCAAAATCAGATGATGTATATATTTCACCAGTAACTTCAATAGCAGTCATATGCTGTCCGTCTGACGACATATCACATCCTACCCAATTGTGATCGTCAAACTCACCATTCTGGTCGTCTATAATTGTTGTTGTAGTCCATGAATTTCCATAATCAGTAGATAGATAAATAGCCTCACAAACAATGATTTGACGGTTTCCATCAAACGACATAGAAATACCTGCGGTTGGAAATGATAAAATCGAATTATATAAATCTCCATCGATATTGCTATTTTTCGTCCAAGATACTCCAAAATCCGACGATTGGTATAACCCATCTCCTGAAGATATAACGGTTTGATATTGTCCGGTTAAACACACAGATACAAAAATTTGACTGGTTCCAAAACTATATACTTTATTCCATGTGACACCATAATCAGTAGACGTATATATGTCTATGCCATTTGCTGCGGTTTGATATTGACCGGTTAATGATATACGAACATGGTTCGTCAATGAAGTCCCAATATTAATATTGGGAACCCAGGTGGTACCATAATCATTAGATATATATATATCCCCATACTCTTCGATTGTGGATTGATACTTACCGCTCGCAGAAATCGATACAGATAACCAGTTTTGAATATTAACCGAACCTTCAGTTCGATTATCCCACAAAACCCCATAGTTATCAAACACTCCAATACTATCATTCACTAATACAACTAGTATAGGGACACGATAAGTCTGGGTAATATTTGTAACACTTGATGTTGTTTGTTTCCGAATATTAGTCTGAGATTCTGTATAATTAATCAAATGATTTACCGATGATAAATTAGTGGGGCCAATGTTAGTAGCAGGCACATATGGTTCTGGTTCTAGATTTACTGTCATTGTTATACTTATACCATCGGGTATATATATTAGATCGCCTGCTATAAATCCGTCTGCAGGACCAATACTACTTTCAGTAGGGCGATTATTAAAAACGTTATTATTAGCTGCGTATTTCATACTATTAGTAACTCGACTAACCTTGAAATACCCACTTAAGTCACTTACATATGTGCCATTTATATTAAAATCATATTTGTTAAATAGTTGAATTAATGCTTCCTCGTCAAAAACGCCTTTATTTACATCATAGTATGATTCTTCTCCAGAAAACACACTGGCGAACCCATCTGGAGCACCAAAATATTCTAATACAGTATAATTGAAATCTTCATATAGTGTAGATAATTTTCCCATGGATATTATTTTATCTGAAGTTATGTAATCTAGTATATCTTCAGCCGTAATAGTAACCTCGTCATTAATTAACGTATCATTACTCACATCATATTCAGTAAATAATGTTGTTTCATTATTTTCATCTTTGGTAATACCAAGTTTAGTGTTTATTCTACTGACTGAGTATTCAATTTGAAGTGCGTCAGCAACCTGATATTGATTCGAAATACTTGTATCGTGGATTTCAATATTGGGATAATCTTGTTGTACGGAAAACCCACCAGATGAATAAAATGCATAATTTTCATCGGTGTCTTCTGACATTATATACATTATAAAAATAATTTTTATAGATTATCCAAATGTAATACTAAAGTGGACGTGTATATTTTACTTAAAATCACCATTGACCCATAATTAATATCTGTTCCTGAAATACCACTAAGTGGAGGCACAGGGTCATTTAATAAATCTAATCGCACAGACAAGCCATTATCTAATACAATGACATCTCCTGCTAGAAATCCATGTTCTATAGTTTTATTACTGCGATTATTAAATGGGTCATTTTCATATAAACTAGCCATTAATTGCGGAACATAATAAATATTCATATTTCCTGATATGTCATTGCTCGTATTTGATGAAGGGTCAACAAACGAAAATAAATCAATAAATTCGTTATTCGTAATCGTGCTATCTGTATTTTGCGATTCACCAGAAGGGTCAAATACATTCACGTCTTTGCTTAATTTATAATAATTTACTATACTCCTTCTAAAATCTGAATTCATTGTGCTGAAATCACCCAAACTAATAATGTTGTCACTGGTTATATCCGGAATGAACTCGTAAAAATCAAACGAAATAGAATTCGGAAATGATCCCCCGGATACATCAAATGGTGATGAAATAACGGTATTATTACTAGCATCTTTGACAATTCCCAATTTATTATTAAATTCTTTAACATTTATCCTTAATTGTAATGCCAATGTTAAATCTAACTCCTTGACCGACATATCGCCTATTACTGGAATAGGTCCTCCGACCTGTTGTTCTATTCTGAACCCGCCTGAAGCTGGTATATAGTAAACATCAACTAATGGTGAGTCTAGATTAGACATAATAATTATATTATATCCACCGAAAGAGTATTGACTTATAAATCATAAATCATTTTTAAATCCAAACAAAAAGAGTAGTTGGAATTATTCATCGGTAAAACACGTCCGCGTTCATCAAATAACCGTATTCTTAATCTTTGAATATCTACGGGTCCAAAATATCGTCTAGGTTCAGTAATAATATTAAAATCATTTTCCATAATTAAACTAAAATACGACCCTTTGATGGATATACGAGCTAAAATATTTGGACTCATAATGGAATTATTGAAGACATTGACAAATTGATTATTCGCACTATTCGCAAAGTCATCTACAGCTAAATAAATATATCGTATATTTGCGGGTTCAATTACAGTATCTGCGGTATAACTACTCGCGCCCCGATATTTTCTCTTTATAAACCCTAAATTCCACCCAAATCTGGTGGAAACATCTACCTTGTCTACATTACCATTAATATCTTTTGTAAAATCGAGTGCTATGTCTTTTACTAAATCGGAACGGATACCGGATGGTCGTATAGTTACCTTCCCTGTGCCCGACCCTGAAGCTGTAATATCCAGAAATAACGAGATATATGAAAATATATCTTCCGGTTGCGTTAGTACTCCATCTTGGTCTACTGGTGATAATAATTTATTTACCGTTTCAAGTAAATCTGCTGAGTTATAATTGCCATCGGGTATAGTAATGATTTTGTCCGAAGTGAGTGTGACATTTAAATCAGTAAACGATAGATATGTGACATTTAAATATAAGAAATTGTTACCAAACTCTTTGCATATACCGTAAAATGATACAGGCAATTCAAGCGAAGATAGATTCATTGAAACGACTTTATTGAATTTAATAGGCATTTGTATAGAAAAATCAGAACTTTGGGTGCCGTATAAATTATCACGGAATCTTGTATCTATATTTAAACTTTTTGTAACGATGCGCGTATTTAGTTGATTTAATTTTCCTGGAAAAAACTCGCTATTGGATGAATGAACGAATTGTGTATCCGGATGGGTTATTAATTCATTTGTTCGAGGTTCTATTTCTTTAGAAACGGGTGTATCCATAGTATCTAATTTGTAATTCGTTGGGACGGTCGTTGGCTTAGCTAAATCCCCTTTACGACATTTTACAAATATTAACCAGTTCTTCGCAAGTTCTAAAAACTCTATTAAATCGCGTTTGAAGCGTTTATCAATATGTCCGCTTGATAATAGTTTTTCACGAATACTATATTCTTTTAATTCAATATCACCTTCTGTATATTTTGCGTTTGGGTTTATTTGAAAGAATCGCTCCAAATCATTAATATTATAGTTATTTATATCTAAATCTAATTGGTCCATTACTTATTAGGAGTATATATTATTATATCATTTGAATTATAATATATACTCGTAATTTAGTATAGTAAGTTATATTACGAAGAATTCTTTTCGGTAGATTTATTATACGGTAATATAATATGGCTTCGAGTGATTATACGGCTCTACGTAAATTAAAGGAAATACAAAATAGTTGTGATGTAGATGAATTAGGCGACCCTGTATCGACATCATGGTATGATATCGAAATGGAAGCACGAGCCGACTGTAGTGTAGTATTGGGTACAGGTCCTACTGGACCTATTGGTCCTACTGGATATACCGGATATACTGGGCCTGTGGGTGATACAAATGGAGGTGTATTTACTATGTATGCTGAGTCAAATGGATTTTATACCGACGGAATAGATTTTATTTTTTCATTTGGTAAGGGAATAGATGGTTCAGCATCATCGGGTGTAATGATAGGTGCCGATTGTTCTTTAAATTATATTGGAGTAAACGTAGCAACAACACCTGACACAGTTGGTGCTATCGAAATATATAAAAATGGAACACCTACAGGTATTACATTAGGTTCATTAGCAGATAGCCATTCATTAGCAGATATTAGTTATAGTTTCGTTCAAGGTGATTACATAAATATTAAATGTTTATCTGGAAGTGGTGGACTTGTAGTAAATGTATCATTGTGGTTTTCAGCCCAAGGTGTAAAGGGAAATACAGGTGAAAAAGGCGATACTGGCGAAAAAGGCTACACGGGTGAAATCGGTAATATTGGTCCCGCTGGTACTATTGGTGGCAAAGGCGATACTGGAGATACCGGACCTTATGGTATTCGAGGCACACCTGGAATTCAAGGTGAAATCGGTCCTACTGGTTATCAAGGAATTCAAGGCGAAATAGGACCAATAGGAGCTAAGGGGTATACCGGTGCGATTGGTCCAACTGGTTATACTGGATATACCGGTCAGGGTATTCAAGGCATTCAAGGTGCAACTGGATTAACTGGTTATACTGGTTATACTGGTTCCACCGGTCCTCAGGGAATTCAGGGCATTCAAGGTGAAACTGGATTAACTGGTTATACTGGTTATACCGGTCCACGGGGCATTCAAGGTATTATTGGTGATCTGGGTCCCCGAGGTCAAATTGGATTAACTGGTTATACTGGTTATACTGGGCCTCAGGGTATTCAAGGTATTCAAGGTGAAATCGGATTAACTGGTTATACCGGTTATACTGGCCCCCAAGGTATTCAAGGTGCTCAAGGCATCCGTGGTGAAACCGGATTAACTGGATATACCGGATATACTGGACCCCAAGGCATTCAAGGTGCTCAAGGCATTCAAGGTGAAACCGGGTTAACCGGGTATACAGGATATACAGGGTATACCGGACAACAAGGTATTCAAGGTATTCAAGGTGAAATTGGATTAACTGGTTATACCGGTTATACTGGACCCCAGGGTATTCAGGGTATCCATGGGGAGACAGGGTTAACTGGTTATACCGGATATACCGGTTATACTGGACAACAAGGTATTCAAGGTATTCAAGGTGAGATTGGTATTCAGGGTATTCAAGGTGATATTGGCATTCAAGGTGAGCGTGGATATAAAGGAGATATAGGGGATATAGGCAATGTGGGTGAAACCGGAGAAATCGGCCCCACTGGTTATACTGGCAGTCAAGGTGAAAATGGCGACACTGGACCACATGGCAATGATGGTAATGATGGTATTGACGGAGTTACTGGTCCACGAGGGTCCAATGGGGTAGACGGACAAATTGGCCCAACTGGTCCAAGTGGAGAACAAGGTCTTCCTGGCATTGAAGGATTTACTGGTCCACGAGGGTATAGGGGTCCAATGGGGGAACCGGGAGAGGGGTTTTTAGAAAGCTTAGTTTCAGACATTAATTTTAAAGCAGATGTAATCTTCTCTGGTGATATTTTGCCAGAAACAGCTTCTTTTAGTAGCATTGGTTCAATCACAAAACCATTTAAAAATATATATGTCAAAAGTTCAACGTTATATTTTGTAAATGACCAAACTCCAGAAGAAGAAGAATCATCAGAACCTCCAACTGTAAATGCTCTTTCCATACAAGATGGAAAAATGGAATTAAGTGTGGTAGATCCCAATACAAATGAAGTCACTTCAAATTTAAAAGTGGGTAGTAATTTTGTAAATAGAAGAGAAGATATATCTTTATTTCAAGCAATTACTCAGCAACCATCCACATTCACCAAAGATACATCTATTTATACAAATGGGTCTAGTAACACTACAAAAGACCTAACTATATATTGGCACTATGATGATATTGTTGCATTAATTACAGACACTTCTTATCAAGCTTTTTATAATAATGATAGTACATATAATAGGGTTATCCCTTACATAAATCAACTATATGTAGATATATCGTATTCAACTGTAACGAATGGTTGGGAAAATTATAAAACAATGCCTATTAGTAGTGATTATAATGTTTCACCATATAAATCAACCACGATAACACGCAAAGAAGCTGCTCCAAGTGGAAATTCATCGCTAGCAACATTAATGTTCCAGGATGATATAGTGAATTTTGACGTTCGTGTGTATGGTGAAAATCTAGGTTATAATTACCCTACAATTGAAGATAGAGCTTTAATTTACGAAGGGGTAACATTTGAACAACCAAACCCACCTGGTGTGTTTAATTTTAATAACAGCACCATCGATAATTATCAACAGCTTACATTATCATATAATTATACTGAACCCGAAGAAGGTAATCCAACTTCGACTGCTGTATTGGATGAAAGTCAAACCAAATACGCGGAAAACGATACATTATCAAGTAGTTCATACATATTAGATACCACTGTAAATACGGACATAGAATCAGATGAATCGATCACCGGAGGTAGTAACTTTTCAGTGATATTAACTGGACTCCGTGCTGGTACAAACTACGAATTCTTTACAAGGATTAAAAATGATTTAAATTCTAATTATACATCGGTCGATAGTATTTGGAATTTTGTCGGATCTGGTATAGCTTTTGATAATGTAACCGATACCGGTCTAACCAATTACACTACATTGCCTTCTAGTGATGGATATTCATCAACCTATGTTCCACAATTAACTTATAACACAACTACTTATGTAACTACACCTACTTCGGTAAACGCATCCATCACTTATATTAATGTATCTGATAATCAAACAGTTGTTCCTGGAAAAACAAGTATTCAGTCATTTGAAATTAGTAATACAGGCGCGTCTACAAGTGATACCAGTGGATTTGGAAAGTATATTGATAATAACGATAATTCGGTTCAAGTAAAGGCGTATGTTGATGGTGACCTAAAGCAAACAATATCTTATCAAGGATTCACACCATCAGATAGCACTAAATCTGGAACAGCAACAATAACCGGAAGTTTAACGGGTATTAATTACTTTGATAGTAACGAACAAGGTGACATACATTTAACTGACGTGCAACAGCAAGGGTATCGATTGTATGGTAAATTCCGGATATTAACAATACAAAATGATAATGTAAACGCTGCAATAGGTGTTCCACGTAATAATCCATACACATTGAAACTTGAGGTTTTGCGCGATGATACAAATATTGGAGGAACCGCATTAACCACAACTACGTCAGATATATATGTCGACAATTTATCAAATAACCCAAGCATTTCACAACAAACAGAAACCGCAATTGTAACCAGTGTAGTTTGGACTATGGGTATTCCAAGCGTTCAAAAATATAAAATCGATTGTTCGAGAACATATTCATATATCAACTCCCAATATAAATTTATTCGTGGGGATAGAAAATTATCAACTGTAGATAGTGTAAGTAATTCATCAAATTCATCAAATAGTAGTGGGTTTAGTAGTGGTTCTATTTACATTGATAACAACTCAATTGCCGACACAGGTGAATATACATATGATGAAGCCCAATTTTCCACAGCAAATAACAGTACACTTTATGATTTACACTATACTAGTTCTCGTGATAATAACGATTCATCAGTTACATTGAACGAAACCATCTACTCATTGAAATCTAATGGAATAAATAATGACATTAGTGTTGATGTGAATCATCATTTTGATAAAGATAGTTACAATAATATGGGTAATAGTCTTTCAACCAAATTATCGCTTGTAGATATACATGAATTAGCAACTACAACAATAGCAAAATTAAACGATGATTTGGGTGGATTGGATATTGATACATATACCTCACACAACGTCGTACCCAAAAATTGGACGTTATTATATTACAATGGTGTATTTAAAGTGTCTGGATATCCAAGTGTTCCTGCATATGAATGGAACGGTCTAACTGGTAATTATACATATGATGCCGGACTTTCTGGATTATCTATGAGTGGAACAGAAGAAACTACAGGAACGAGATATAAATGGATAGCATTCAAATTAAACAAACTTTCGTCAAGTCAATACAGACTGAATGGTAACGATTATAATTTAAAAGACACAGGTGGAATAAAATATTTATCTGTAACGGAGATGCTTTCAAATAGTGGGCTATTTACTTCATCCTCAATAAATAATTTATTTAATAGCGACAATACAGATATAATTGGATTTTGTAGAGTAACCACACTTAAAACTGGTCCAAACATTCCATATATTGGTAATTTGAAAATAGATTTCTCTCCAACTGGAGGAAATTGGACGTCAAACGGGTCAGCACAGACAGGGTATGCTGGTTCTTTAAGTGGTTCAAATGGAGCACGTGTCTTTTCGGGGACAGAGTACGGTTTCTATCTATCACCCGCATCAGTGAATGATGATTTAACTATGTTTATAGGAATTAAAGTATAAATTTTAAGAAAGATGTCTTATATTATATTAGGTGTATAATATAAATAATAAATGAGTGATACAGAAAATCTTGATATAGACGAAAAAGTAAATGTTCTATTTAAATCTGCTCTTGGATTTCCATCAGCAGAAGAATCAAGACAATGGTATGAAGAAACAACCGTTCCATTTAATAATTATATAATAGGCGAAAACATATTTTTAGATGAAGTTCCATTCTCTCCAGATTTCAATATAAATGGTACAGTTAGAACGGCTACAGAGATAGGACTTGAACCAGGCGACTTCGCCCAATATAGCGATAATGATAATGATAAGTCAATCTGTAGTATTGTTGACGATTCATCTGGAACAGTTCGACGATATAATTTACTAATTTTAGAAGAAACCCCCGAACTAGCAACGCCATATTCATCTTGGTATAAATTAAATAGTGATTCTGATAATGTTATAAAAGACGCATTTCAATTTAATTATAAACAGTATACCGAGAATTTTGTATTAAAACAGCCATATATATACAAATTAAATACTCAAAAATCATTAAGCACTCCTATGCCATTTGGCAAATTTGGTGGTAATTGGCTTGTTGATTTTAAATCGGGAATCGTGCTTTTTTCGGATGTTGGTAATTTTACAAATGGTACACAAAATAACGCAGCATTTCAATTAAACAGTTCAGATAATCGTCCAGTATTAAGTATTTACACATACATTGGTAGAAAGGGACTTGCCAAAATGATAACTACTGGAGATGACGTTAGTGAAATCACAGAACCTATGCCAGGTCAAATATTCATTAGTAAAACTGATAATTATATGCGTAGATACGATGGAACTCAATGGCTATCAATAGGAGGGAGCACCGAAATTGATACCGAATTAGATTTAAAGGCACCTAAGGATAGTCCAACATTTACAGGAAACGCCCGAATGGATGGAGGTTTTATAAAACAATGGTTTTAGATAATATATATTCATAAATATATACTATGTCTATTGCTACACTAAAACGAAAAACACAAACAAAATATAATAATATGAGTGTAGGTAGTACTCAAGGATTTTCACTTAATGGTGGATTTCGCAACCAAGGTTATGTAGGGCAAACATCTTTATCCCGTTCATTATCTAGAACCTTACCACAGGGGTATGGTGGATGTTGCGGAACTTATAATAATGTACCAGTCGTAATGTCTTCCGTTACATCTACTGAAAACCCAACAATTATAAAAAAAAGCGTTATGAGCACTTCCGGTATGTTACGTTCAAAATATAGATGGGCGCTTCGTCCTCAACCATATGCCACAGTAAAACCAGATGTGAATAACAATACTTCCGATCAAAGTACATATATTACTAAAAAAATTAAGAAGACGATAAGTGAAATTAAGAAGGGAAATAACGTCGATGATTCATCTTGCACTAATGTAAATACTAACAGTCCTAGTTCTTGTGTCAACCAGAAAAAAGTATGTGAAACAGTGCGTCCCGAGGAGGAATATCTTCCTATTTCAAGTGGACTGTATACTGAACTATTAGCCGATGCGTGTCAAGAAAACGATGTCGTTACAGAGAGACCAACTTGTGGAGTACCATTACCAGGATTATAAAATTGAAAATATGTAAATAATACAACATATATTATTGTATTGTTTGAAATGTCAAATCCGGACTCAGAATTAGAAGCGTATTTACAAAGTCTTTCACCTAAAGAGGTTAAAGCTTACCATATTGCCAAAGACCATCTAGGTATGACTTATCAATATGAAAAAAGTATTGGCTATTTAGCGTGGAAAAAAAGTCAATCCGAAAACAAATAAACATCTCTTATTTCTGCTGGTTTAATTTAAAATCTTTATAATTCATTACCTGCGTCTGAAGCTTAGACTCACTAGTAACCCCATTCAGTAAATTTGTCTGAAACCCGTTCAACTTATTTTCTTTTTTGATTGGTTGAATAATTGAATAATTTCTAACCGGTCCCAATGATATAAATTTGTTGCGATAATAAACGCGTGCCGGTTTAGTTGGTTCCGCATTAGTAGATTTCTCTTTTTTATAGTTCTTAAGCTTTGCGAAAGGTGCATCATGCAACGATGATTTACCCGAACTGTTTTTATCTGCGTTTTTTGTCTTCTTCTTGTCAACCATATGTATTTGTATAAATGGAGAAGGTTCCTTTTCTGGAGTTGTTTCGTCGTCTATGAAAAAATCTCTACAACGATATATCCTCACATATTTCATAGCAACCGCATTTAATATAGCATATGAAATTGGCTGTGAATCCGAGTAATATGAAAACCCTAGTTTATATGGGTCATAAAACATAAAAATATTCCCCTTGGGTGTTTGTTCTATCAAGGTTTTCAGTTTCCATTTTTTCTCAAATTCATTATGAACGTCCTTCATCACATTTGAATATTCGACTTTTGAATAAAACTCCTTGTCTATGTTTGAATTCATATCAGCATTGAGGTGTTTGTATGTTTCTAAGAACGCAGTAGTATGTTTATTATTATATTCGAGTGTAATATCTATTGGTGGTAATATTACCTTGTTAATTTTAGTTATATGTTTTATTATACGTCTCCATATCATATTACCTCCGATAAATATAACTGGCTTAATCATATTGGTAATGTTTTGGGAGAATATCATACGCGATATTATATATTCACGCATCGGTTTCATAAAAAAATCCATATTGATATAATAATCTATATTGTAATGTTTATGCCTTTTTTATTATTAATTATTAGTCTTTCTTAGAACTCTGTTCGTTAACTTCATTTAATCGTAATGCGAACAACTCCTTAATTTCACTGTTTAGAAATGGAACTTCAATACGTTCATATGTCTTATATGGATTATCTGGATGAATGCAAACCAAATATAAATTTGTTACCTTTTTTCCATATTTATGTTCTAAAATAGTCTTATATACATTTAATTGAAGAGCATAATGCCAGAAGTTAGTGTCTGGGAAGTGTGAAATGCATGGTGTAGTTGAATATTTCCCAAAATTACTCTCATGTTGAATTTCCTTACACCTTTTCCAATCGTAAATTTGCAATGTTCCGTCTGGGTTCTCAAAAATCATATCAACTGACCCAGAGAACTTCAACTCCTCATAATAAATCATCCATTCAGTACGATACGGCTTTAGGTCCTTGAAATCCTCCACAAATTTGTGGAAATAGGTAAACTCAATGCTATTATTTACTACTTCCTGGTTATTATAATAACATTCAATATCATAATGCATTCTTGTTCCGGCGTTTGCGGCTTGGTCTCGGTTATCATCCCACATCTTATTAATGTCTTCATGTGACATTTTGTAGTATTTATATGAGGGGTCTGTGTCCCATTTCTTACTTTTCAGAATATTCTTAATAATCTTTTCAGAATCAAACTTTTCAAAATGACGATGATTCCATGTTGTTACTGATGTATATCCACCTCGGTCACCGTGAACTGTATAAATATGCGGTCCTTCCTCAAACGATATATCCTTGTCGCGTGGATGTGGATGAAGCTCAGCCAAGTAGGTTGGTACTGGGTATTCAACTTGTTCTACGAAATCAGTCATGTATGCTGTCTTGTATGTAAATATAAAAAAATATATGTTATCGGTAAGAATTCAATTTTTTATGCTACATATTCAACTATGCTTTTTATGTTATGTTTCACTAGGGCAAATATATCCTTTCTTAATTTCTGAAATAAAGTATCCTCTGGCATGTTGCCACCAAGCACCTTTCCGTGATAATCTAAGTATAATTCATTATATTTTCCATTTTTATTAATTTCTTCGCTGTGGACGTCATACCAGTATGTTTTAAAATCATATAAGAACTGATTTGAAATACGTCGTAAATATTTATCCAAATCGTTATTTGGAATCTTCATCCATTTCTTTGTGTTAGTTTCATCCAATTTGAAGACATAGAATGTGGTTGAACTATCAAATGTACGTATAGGCACTGCGTTTGCATCCATTTTATTAACCGCGTTAGATATTAGATGCTTCAATCCCTCTAATAAATCCTTATCATAAACCGACTGCAAACTATTATGAACTTCCGGTAATATCGCCTTTTTTATCCATTCTGAAAATGTCATAGTCATACGGTCTAAGTTGTCTTGACTATTCAAATAGTCTAATATATTGTATTTTCGTTTAGCTACTTGCTGTAATCGATTATTATCTTTTTCAAGCTTGTCTATTCGGATAGACATATGTTGAATTAGTTGGTACATTTCGTGCTGTGTTGGAATAGGTGCCAATAGATCAATCTCGTTATTTTGTTCGCGTCTCGATTTGAATAAAAACTCGCAACATAATAAGTGTCTGTCATAATTAAACTTTTCTTTATAGTTTCGCTTGCAATATTTACAGTCATATGTGGATGACATTTTGTGTTGTTTTTACTAACCTCAATTCCATAACAATCATTTTCAATTTTGCAAATATTTAGAAACTATTTGATAAATAATTTATCGTATAGTTGTATATAATGTTAACGAAGATTTTGTCAAATAGTAGAGTACAGACAATTGTCGTATCTCTTCTCGCTTTATTTACAATCACCCAGACCTTAAAGTATATGGATTTATACGAGGGAATGGAGAACAAAAAAGATGTAAAAACCAGTACCGAGCATAAGAAACTCGCAAAATCATACAATTTTTAAATAGAAAGGTATAAACGTATGAAGTATATATAATTTATCACATAGTATATTATATATAACACAATGAGTCAATATTTCGATAAAAGTGATTTATTTTTAGATCCCAAAGTAAAACAATATGGTAGTCATATGGTTATGTCTAACGTTCATAAACCTACAAAAACCAAATATGTAAATATTGACACAAAGTTTAGTGATGAATATAATAACTTTTCTGTGGCAAACTACAATATTACCTTGCCCGAACATATCAATGATGTCAAGTCAGTTACAGTTACCAACATAGAACTGCCTATGTCATTTTACAACATATCATCCGCATTCGGTAATAATAGTTTTCAAGTTACCAATTTAGAAGTGGATGCCACATTACCGTACTTAACTCAATTATCGACTGGATCGATTAATACCAACAATCAATTCGTTGATACTATTGTCATTCCCGATGGATCTTACACAATTGATGAATTAAAGACAACCATTAATAATCAAATTACTAAAATCAAACGAATTCCTACAAATAGCAAGGGAAATATTGTGGTAGATGAGGCTGGAAACATAGTATACCTATCTGATGGAGTTACTATGTTAGCATTAACTAGTGATAATACTGTAATTGTAGACGGAACACCTGTATACAGTGAATATGGAGATTCCGATCATCCTAATACTCCAGAGGGAAGCGAAGTTGGAACTTATCTATTGGACGCATATGGTAATTTCAAAGTTAAACTATTGGAAAGTAAACAGATTTATGTAAATGGCAGTTTAACTACTACGACCGCTTCGACGTTTGTCTATGTAAGCAATAATTTAAAGAATACGAGCGATTTGCGGTTCGATTATTATACAAAGGGCTCTATGGGCAATCAAGGATATTTCTATTCAACCAGTTCTAATATGGAAATCGATTTTACTATTAATGACAAAGCCAATTTTGATAAATACAATTTTAAATCCAAACTTGGGTGGGCTTTGGGATTTCGCAAGTTAAACTGCTCGATTACATATAACTATAGTCGTGCGGACGGTGATTATGATCCATCTGATGGGTTTGGTCCTGAAGGGCAACCGCTAACGTACGGAGATTTTCTAGTTGATTTGAATTCTACCCGATATGTGTATTTAGCATTAGAGGAATTCAACAAAGGAAATCAAAATTCATTTGTTTCACCAACCGCATCTTCATTAATCAACAAAAATATAATTGCTCGTATTTCATTAGATCGTGCTAATTACGGATTCGGCCAGTATTTACCCGCAAATAAACAGAACGGGCTATTATTGAGTGATGTACGTGGATATAGTGGTAAAATAGATTTACATAAGATCAATCTTCAATTGGTTAATGATATTGGAACCCCATTACCTTTGAATGGATACGACTTTTCATTGTGCTTAGAAGTAGAACATGATTAATACTGCAAAAAATTGAATTCAAGTACAATATTTGAATTTAATGAAATAGAAACTACTATAATGAGTGAATTTGATAAAAGCCTAGACACCTTCAAATATGACAATACAAATTCATCAGAAACAAAACAAATTAATATTGGGAACACTAGTTCTCCTACTGTGAATAATAACTTGGATATAACTGAACTATCAATCGAACAAAAATACGCATATAGAAAATTTGTCAAGGGAGAAAACTTATTTATTACTGGACCAGGAGGCACTGGCAAAACTCACTTAATAAAACATCTCCTTGAATTTTCTACAAGCATCAAAAAGGATATACCCGTATGTGCGATGACCGGATGTGCCGCAGTATTATTGGAATGTAACGCACGTACACTTCATTCGTGGAGCGGCATTAAACTAGCAAAGGGTGAAAGTTCAGCTGTTGTAACTAGTGTGTTGCGAAATAAGCACACGGTAAGGAGATGGCAAAAAGCAAAAGGATTAATACTAGATGAGGTTAGTATGTTGTCTAAAAAAATATTTGAAATTATTGAAAAACTCGCACGCGTTATAAAGAAGGATTCCCGTCCATTTGGGGGCATGCAATTAGTATTTACTGGAGATTTCTTTCAATTGCCTCCAGTGGGTACTTCTGGTGAAGATGAAACCAGTCAATTCTGTTTCGAATCTTCAAAATGGACGAATGTATTTAAACCAGAAAATCATATTGAATTAAAGACTATGTTTCGTCAAACCGACCCAGTGTATATAGACATTTTACATCAGATTCGACGTGGATATCTGGATGAAGATAAACAAGCGATACTTGAAAAATATATAAAACGTAAGTTTGATTCGGAGTCAACGAATGGATGTGTTCCAACAAAGTTGTTTCCATTGAGGTCGAAAACCGACTATGTAAATGCCATGATGTTTAAACGATTAACCGATAAAGAGTATGTTTCAGAGGCCATTCGTAAAACTGACTGTACTACCCGGATGGATTCAAATAAGCCGCTTTCGTTTGAAACTATACGTAAATGTCGCGAGTTAAGCGAAAATGAAACGAAATACGAATTGGATTTACTAATGAATAGTATTCCTTCGGCCCAGGTTCTTCGTTTGAAAAAGGGAGCTGCGGTAATGTGTACTGTAAATTTAGATATGGATAACTCTATATGCAATGGTTCTCAGGGCGTTATTACTGACATAAAAGAATTAGCAAATGGTAGTATCTTGCCGATTGTTAGATTCTCAAACGGCATTGAGAAGACGATTCAATTACATCATTGGCAATCTGAAGAATACCCTACATTAGCAATCGGTCAATATCCATTATGCTTGGCGTGGGCGTTAACGATTCATAAAATACAAGGTGCCACATTGAATATGGCTGAAATGGATATCGGTCAAAGTATATTTGAATACGGCCAAAGTTATGTAGCATTATCGCGTGTTCGCTCACTTGATGGCTTGTATCTATCCGCATTTAATAGTAAGAAAATTGGTTCTAATCCGAAGGTAATAGAGTTTTATAATATTATCTCACAAAATACACTGCCACAATTAGACGAAACCGTAAATAACAACACATCGGGCGAATTATTGGAAGAAGAGACATATGGATCAAAAGACGTAAAAGTAATTAAATTATAATCTGTAAAAATATATATAATGGTCGCCGGTAGTATATTACCAGTTACTATACATAATAATAAATTATATTTTTTATTCGGAAAAGAAAACCCGTCTGAAAAAAGTGCGAAGGGATGGTCTGACTTTGGTGGAAGATTAGAAAATAAAGAAACCCCATTTGAGGGTGCTATCCGAGAAGGTAGCGAAGAACTGAGTGGGTTTTTAGGAAATAAATCACAATTAAAGGCACTTATAAGAAAAAACGGCGGCATTTATAAACTAAACTACAATAATTACCACATTCATTTATTTTTTATTGATTATGACGAGAACCTTCCAAAATACTTCAATCAAAACCACCATTTTTTATGGGATAATATGGATCATGATGTATTAAACAAATCAAAACTATTTGAGAAAATAGAAATAAAATGGTTTTCTGTCACTGACATGAACAAACATCGTAAAACATTCCGTAATTTTTATCAATATATCACTGACTTACTATTTGAGAATAAAGAGAACATAGAAACATTTGCGAGAACCAAGTTTATAAAATAGAGTTCATTTAGTCACACGCATCTAAAAAAAATACATATTAATTGTATAAGACTGTTAATATGTCATGGAAACAATATGGTGGTATTCGCAAAAATGATAAACTAAATAATCTCGCGATAGGTACATTGGTAGCGGACGATATTATATTAAGACAAGCCAAGGTTACTACTCACATATTTGATGATACTATTGTAGCCAAAAAAGATATACAAATTCATAGAAATTTAGATGTTAGCAACAATGTAGATGTAAGTGGGACGTTAGTAGTTCATAAAAATATTTACACTCCCAATTATGTCATTGGTACAAATACAGATATTTCATTGAATTTTGAAGAGGATGGTGGTTATAGGGCATATATTTCAGCAGATATAAACAAGCAATATATTGGCATTGGTACAAATGCGCCCAATGCGTTTTTTGACATAAGTTCTACGGTTGTTGATAGTTTTGCTATTAGAAATAATCTACCCCATATAAGAAATATAATTGCACAAAACGGAAACAGCTCAGGGGTCGCAGTAGATACTAGTGATAATATAGCAAGTATTGGATTTTTCTATAAAGACATCAGTAATTCCTCTTCCATGCCTCGTTCTAAGATTATATCTGATACCTCAAATGGCACATTTTCATTGGATAGTAGTACCAATATTATAAACTCTCATGTAGCTACTTACATAACAAGTCAACATGCTACAACGATTACTACACTTAGTGGTGACATATCATTGAATTCCGAGTCTATATACCTTACAAGTGTGAGTGGAGATATTGTATTGGCGTCTGAGAATTCTACAGTTATCACAAGCATTAGTGGTGATATTGATATTAGTGCGAATGAAGGTGATGTTACAATACAGTCATTTGATTCTACAAAACTTCGTTCGGCTGTAGCTATTTCTCAAAGGGAAGTCACGTCAAAACTGAAGAATGAACCTTTTACTATATACGATAACAGTGTATCGGAACCATTCCTATATGAATATTATAATGATACCGAATTAAAAACTGGCACCGCAGCTGTTAGTGTTGCGATTGATAATTCAAGTACTACATTCACTCATTTACTAACTCCCAATGTTAAGGGTCTTTCTATAGGCGGAGGTGCTTATGTAAAGGATAGTTCTCGTTCTATGGGAATGATCGGACTTTCTACTACGGATGTATCATTTATACCTTCTCAAACCTACGTTTCAAATGCGGATACTGTAGTATATCGTACAACTACAGGCATTAATACATATGCACCAAGATTAAATAATTATGTTATGGATATTAATGGACCAACGAGAATCGGAAATGGAGAACTCCATTCTGTAATAAATCACACGTCTAAGTTAACTGATATACGTTCATCTAAAGATAATTTAAATTATGTATTTACCACAGGAAGACGTGATGAAAAATCAGAAGATAATACAAATCCAGCAGAAACAATTGGATATGCTTCTACTGATTCAGGTAAAACGTGGACCAAGGTTGTTATTGAAAATACTGACGCATTAAGAACTAACGACATAGATATTTTTGCAATAGGAGATAAAGCATATACATTATCATCTAACGCACGTATTCATCGTTACGATTTCCCAAGTAACACCATTGACTTATCTAATACCACAATGAATACTCTAATAACTACATCTTTCTATGTGAAAAATTTTGATAATGTAAATAATGATATTGGTATGTTAATTGGTGGCGAAGACACCTTCGGAAACAACTATATATATTATGCTACTGTGGATGAAGATTTTATAAATATAACCGCCGCTAACATAAATTATATTTCGAATAATATACACGCAGTTGCTTCTGATGGATATGGAGATAAAGTATATTTTGTTGGAACTGGCATTCAAAGTGTAAACTATTCTACTACCACGCCTGTACTAGAAACGAATATATCAATTGGTAATTATAAAACGGTTTCGGCATACAGTGACACTAACGCGGTTGCCGGTGGTGTAAATGTAATATCGTATACTACCAATGGGGGAGATAACTGGAATGTTGTATCTAATATTGTAGTAGATGGCTCAGTGATAACAAACTACGATATTACTCGAATTAATATGCTTGTGGATGGAAATGGATTGGCTGTAGGAACTTATAACAATGGTAATCAAGGTCTGATTTTATACACACAAAATGGAGGAAGTACATGGCAAACTGTACCCAACGAAAAAGCATTTTACTCATTTGGAAACGAGGAAATATTAAAGTTACCAAGTATTAATGGTATGTGTATTTCGAAGAATGGGTCATTTGTATTTACGAATACACAGGAAGACGTTTCAGGTGATGAAAGTGACATCACATACAATAGCGGAGAAAGTGCTGTATATTATGGATTATATCCAGGACTATTTGACGTGTATAATAACCCGGTACTAGATGTAAATGGAGGGATGAATGTCAACGGGCAAATTTTACAATTTTAAATTTAGTTATAAAATGACGCAATTGTAATTTAGACTATAGGGGTACTATAATATATTATTGGTAACATAATATATTATTGGTAACATAATATATTATTGGTAACTATAGTCAAATATAAATCTATCAATTATATAAATGAGTGAATGGTTAGATGACTCAGCCAGTTCTAATAAATTAAAACAATCATATTTTCAAAATTTTATAGATGTAAGTGGCATTGTTTCAATCCGTAACAATAATAACCTTAATCTGTATAATGATGCAGCGACACCTGAGTTCAGTATCAATTCCAACGAGATACGTGTTAAGGTGGATGACAATAATGGCAATGATGTTTATTATGATATTAGCAACTCAAAGTTACAATATATAAAAGATCTAACAATAAATGTTGAAGACCGGCTCAACTATCTAACTACGAAGACACAAAATATATCGGATGATTCTACGGGATTTATAAATGACGTATCAATGAACGGCGATGTTGATATTAGTGGGTCATTAAACATTACTGGCAACTTAACAGTTACCGACCAAAATAGCATAACTATTATTAATACAACCGTTAATGAATATACATCAATTGTTACTGAAGACATCTCATTAAATGGAAAATTAAGTGTATCTGGGGATGTGAGTTTTAATTCTACTGGTCGTGTGGATGTCTGTGGTAATTTTTACGCCCAATACCCAGATGATTCTATTCCTCTTAGTGCCATTGAGGGAAATGGACCAACCGGACCACAAGGTGAAGATGGAATAGCAGGAGCAGATGGAATAGCAGGTGCCACGGGACCAACTGGCGCGGATGGAACACAAGGTGTTGATGGAGCAGATGGAATAGCAGGTGCCACGGGACCAACTGGCGCGGATGGAACACAAGGTGTTGATGGAGCAGATGGAATAGCAGGTGCCACGGGACCAACTGGCGCGGATGGAACCCAAGGTGTTGATGGAGCAGATGGAATAGCAGGAGCCATGGGACCAACTGGCGCGGATGGAACCCAAGGTGTTGATGGAGCAGATGGAATAGCAGGAGCAATGGGACCAACTGGCGCGGATGGAACCCAAGGTGTTGATGGAGCAGATGGAATCGCAGGAGCAATGGGACCAACTGGCGCGGATGGAACCCAAGGTGTTGATGGACTAGTGGGACCTACTGGTTTAATCGCAGACAATGAAGATTTTACGTTAAACGCAAATTTGTCTATTACTGGTGATTCTTTGTTTAATGATGTTTCTATGAATGGTAATGTTGACGTTAGTGGTTCGGTAAATATTACTGGCAACTTAACAGTTACCAATCAAAATGATATAACTATTATTAATACAACCGTCAATGAATATACATCAATTGTTACTGAAGACATCTCATTAAATGGCAATCTTAATGTAGCAGATGATGTATCTTTAAATAGTGACTTGTATGTGGGAAATAACGCATATTTCAACAGCCACATATATCCTACGGCAAATGAAACCATTGATATTGGTTCACCTGAATTTAAAATACGTGATTTATATCTATCAAGTAATTCATTATGGATAGGCGACAATCACAAAATAGACATTGGTTCAGATGATAAGATGAAGTTCAGAAAAAGAGCAACAACAACAATACCAAAGGCATTAGAAGGATTGACTGATGTCGATGCCAAGATTGCGGGTATTGGTGCTGGCAAAACAGTTGAATCTGGTAATATTGGTTTAAGTGATTGGTTAAAGATCGCACAAGAGTCAGGTGAGACTATTAATGGAAAATCTGGAATAAATATTACAGTACAAGATATTTACGGAAATGATGCAGATGATTATGAAGATATTCAAGATGCAGAGATCGGTTCAAGTGATCTAAGTTTGAACTATGACTTGAGAGTTGCGGGTGACGTTTCATTGAATTCAACGTTATTTGTGGACGGAGATGCCACATTTAATGGTAGTGTGACTTTCCAACCAAATAGTATCCCATTATCTGCGATTAATGGCAATGGACCCACTGGTGCTACTGGACCAACCGGAGAAGATGGATTAGATGGAGCCCAAGGTGCTACTGGACCAACCGGATCAGATGGACTAGCTGGAACACAAGGGGTGGATGGAGCAGATGGACCAACCGGAGCCCAAGGTGCTACTGGACTGGCGGATATTAATGCCGATCTGAGTCTCAATCAAAATTTATACGTTGGTGGAGATGTCTCATTCAATTCCAAATTATACGTTCACGACTCTATTCAATTCGGTCCAGGAAAAATACCAATTCAAACCAAAATAGAGACTGTGAGTAATCCAGGTACTACAGAAACTACAACTACTATTGGAACAGAATGGGCTCAAATTGGAGGCGATATTGATGGTGAAGCAGCAGGAGACTCGTCAGGTCAAGTGGTGGCATTGTCTAGTGATGGCACCATTGTTGCTATTTCAGCAACTCTTAATGATGGAAATGGGGTAGATAGAGGGCATGTACGTGTTTTTCAATATATTGATAATACTTGGTCCCAATTAGGAGGTGATATTGATGGGGTAGCGAATAATGACAAAATTGGAGTATCTATGGCATTATCAAGTGATGGCACTATAGTTGCCATTGGGGAACACGTACGTGACGTAAATGGAACAGACAGCGGGAACGTGAGGATTTTTCAATATACTAATGGTAGTTGGACCCAATTGGGAAATGATATTATGGGCGAAAACGCGGGTAACAGTAATGGGCGTGGAGTGGCATTATCAAGTAATGGATTAATTGTTGCTATTGGCGCACCAGGGTATGACGGAGCCAGTGGAACAAACGCGGGTTCCGCACAAGTTTTTCAATATACTAATGGTTCCTGGACACAATTAGGGCAAAATATTGAGGGGGAAGCACCATATAATTATGCCACATTTGTGGCGTTATCCGACGATGGCAACATTGTTTCTCTTGGTGCAGGAGGGTATTCTGGCCCTAATGGAAATACTTCGGGTCACGCGCGTGTTTTTCAATACATTAATAGTTCTTGGACCCAATTAGGTCAAAATATTGATGGGGAAGCTGCTGCTGACCGAGGTGCCAGACATGTATTATCTGGTGATGGGTCCATTATTGCTATTGGGGGACCATATAATGATGGAAATGGGTCAAATAGCGGACATGTACGAGTTTTTCAATATACTAATGGTAATTGGACCCAATTAGGAGCTGATATTGATGGAGAACTTGAAGGCGATAATTTTGGAACATCAGTGTCATTATCTAACGATGGTACCATTATTGCTATTGGTGCAATTTTGAATGACGGAAATGGAACAGACAGCGGGCACGTGCGAGTTTTTCAATATACTGATGGTAATTGGTCCAAAATTGGGAATGATATTGATGGGGAAACGACTGGTGACAGAACCGGAACATCAGTGTCATTGTCAGATGATGGATTAACGGTTGCGATTGGTGCAAGTTTGAATGACGGAAATGGAACGGACAGCGGGCACGTACGTGTTTATTCTATTGGAACTACTACTACTACTACTGTTTCTGGTACTACTGGCACTTATTCTTTAGATATCTGTGGTAATTTCTACGCCCAATATCCAGATAATTCTATCCCTCTTAGTGCGATAGAAGGAAATGGACCTACCGGATCAGATGGACCCGCTGGTGCTGATGGACCTACCGGATCAGATGGTCTAACAGGACCTACCGGAGCACAAGGACCAACTGGTTTAATAGCGGACAATGAAGATTTTACTTTAAATGCGAATTTGTCGGTTACTGGTGATTCTTTGTTTAATGATGTTTCCATGAATGGTAATGTTGATGTTAGTGGTTCGGTAAACATTACTGGCAACTTAACAGTTACAAATCAAAATGATATAACTATTATTAATACAACCGTCAATGAATATACATCAATTGTTACTGAAGACATCTCATTAAATGGAAAATTAAGTGTGTCTGGGGACGTGAGTTTTAATTCAACTGGTCGTGTAGATGTCTGTGGTAATTTCTACGCCCAATATCCAGATGATTCTATTCCTCTTAGTGCCATTGAGGGAAATGGACCAACCGGACCACAAGGTGAAGATGGAACCCAAGGTGCTACTGGACCAACCGGAGCAGATGGACCAACCGGAGCAGATGGACTAGCAGGAGCAGATGGACTAGCAGGAGCAGATGGACTAGCCGGACCACAAGGTGAAGATGGAACCCAAGGTGCTACTGGACCAACCGGAGCAGATGGGCTAGCAGGAGCTGATGGACTAGCCGGAACACACGGGGTGGATGGAGCAACCGGATCAGATGGACCAACCGGATCAGATGGACTAGCAGGACCAACCGGATCAGATGGACTAGCAGGAGCTGATGGACTAGAAGGAGCAACCGGAGCAGATGGTCTAACCGGACCTACCGGAGCACAAGGACCAACTGGTTTAATAGCGGACAATGAAGATTTTACTTTAAATGCGAATTTGTCGGTTACTGGTGATTCTTTGTTTAATGATGTTTCCATGAATGGTAATGTTGATGTTAGTGGTTCGGTAAACATTACTGGCAACTTAACAGTTACAAATCAAAATGATATAACTATTATTAATACAACCGTCAATGAATATACATCAATTGTTACTGAAGACATCTCATTAAATGGAAAATTAAGTGTGTCTGGGGACGTGAGTTTTAATTCAACTGGTCGTGTAGATGTCTGTGGTAATTTCTACGCCCAATATCCAGATGATTCTATTCCTCTTAGTGC